>Ga0209061_1000299_pt1 | contig 144239 bp, 139 predicted proteins | sample Coa_R1_10_FD_187157 | JGI IMG/M metagenome (GOLD analysis project Ga0209061, IMG submission 187157) | Surface soil microbial communities from Centralia Pennsylvania, which are recovering from an underground coalmine fire - Coalmine... | ecosystem: Environmental > Terrestrial > Soil >... | reverse complement strand
AGAAGGCGTACAACACTCGTCCTCCTATTGCCGATTTCGACCTCTGCGACGGCTGGTATAGCGGGGTACCTCGGCTCCCACCCCACATCCGGGCAAGTTGACCCTCCACCGCAGAGGACACGAGAAAGTGTTCGCCTTAGGCTTTAAAAAGCTTACCCCGTGCCTTAAGGGCGAGGTTTGGTAGCCACTTTATCACCGCTTGATGAAGGTATTATCTTAATTTGATCCCCTACCCTCCAAAAACTCGATCAAAATTCCTATTTAGCGTTTTTCGTGTAACACAGATAGTGCCCGGATTAGTGTGTGTGGTGGGCGTGGCCTCCAAGTGTGGAGAAATGTTATCCGGACACCATCGGGCGGGGGTTTGGAAATTTATAATTGGGTTTTCTACTATAGGTTTCTCGCGGCGTCCCAGGCATCCTTTATTAAACTATAGAGTGACGCTTTTCCATTCAGATTCCTTCTTAGAACGCTGAGCAAATGGCCCCTATCCCCACCATCCACTGAGTACATCTCATGTAGGAAGCTATTTATGACCTCGGGGTACGCGTCGTATAGCCTTCTGTTTGCAAAGAACTTTGGATAATTCTTGTATCTTCTAAGGTGTTTTAACACGAAGCTGTCCTCGAGTAAGCGGGGATACTCTCCAAGCGCCTTGCTAGAAGTATCCCCTGCCTTAACCGCCTTAGCGGCGACCTCGCCCGCGATTCTACCAGAACCTATGGCGAAATCCATGCCCCTCAGATTGAAGCCGTTATTCAAGACGAATCCGGCGGCTGAGCCAGCCACTAGGAAGCCGTCACCGAATAGTCTGGGAACCATATTTAAGCCCCCTTCTGCAACCAAGCAGGCACTATACTCTACTAGTGTGCCCTTCGCAATCAGTTTTTCTATGAATGGATGAGACTTAAAGTCCTCGGTCACCATCGAGATATCCAAGTTGTTCTCCACCACACTCTCCATGTTAAGAATCACACCAAGCGAGAGGCTCTCCTTATTTGTGTATAGGAATGCTCCACCCTCAACGCCCTTCGGACGGCCGAGAAACGTGTACTCAACCCCCTCAAGCCCGCTTAGCGAGAACCTCTCTTCGAGTGTTCCTGTCGGCAACTCAATCACTTGTTTTACCCCTATACCAAGCGTTGAACCCGTCCACTCGCTTCTGAAACCCTTCTTTTTGGTGAGCAGCGAGTTAATCCCGTCACAAACCACGGTAACATCAGCCTCAATCTGATCACCTCCAGACACGATACCCTTAACCCTACCGTTTTCCTCCAATAGTTCATCAACCCTTGTCCCAGTGACAATCATAGCACCCGCCTCCTGAGCCTTCTGAGCCAACCACTTATCGAGCTTATTACGCAGCACCGATACGCTGTTGTAGGGTGGCTCACCGAATGAGGCGTTATAGTGGTCTATGAGTGTGGCGGATGAGTCGCCTAAGAAGCCGAGCACGTACCTCGATATCCACCTCTCAAATGGGGGGTCCTCGCCGGCCCAGAAATCTCCGTACAGGTCTCTTAATACGTGTGTGTAGAGAAGTCCACCAGAGACGGTCTTCGAGCCTACTTCATAGCCACGCTCAAGCAGAAGCACTTGGGCACCCGCCTTAGCCGCCGCATACGCTGCAGCGCTACCAGCCGGCCCCCCGCCTACAATGAGCACTTGGAATTTCTCCATAGCAAACCTGAGCACACCAAACACACACTTAACGGTTATGCAGACCCAGAACGCCGCGGGCTGGATAACATAAGTAACATCAAGCTACAATAGAATTATTATACTAGCTTACACTATTATTTGGTGATGGAGATTGATGAGTACAGATAAAAAGCTTCACGAAAACATCGATCTTCGAAGCGAAGATGTAAACCAGCTTGCAGGGAACGCTGAAAAGGCCACGCTTTCAGGCATCGGCCTGAAAGAATTTTATACCCCCGAAGACACAGATGGGCTTGATTACACTTCTAAGCTCGGCGACCCAGGTGTATACCCTTACACCCGGGGCATACACAGCAACATGTATCGTGGTAAAATATGGACCATTAGGCAGTTCTCGGGTTTTGGGACGCCGGGCGACACTAACAGGCGTTTCAAGTATCTTCTGGCTCACGGTGAGGCGGGGCTTAGCGTGGCTTTCGATATGCCCACACTGATGGGCTACGACCCAGACGACCCCCTCTCAAAGGGGGAGGTGGGGAGGGAGGGTGTATCGGTGAGCTCAATCATGGATATGGAGGAGCTCTTCTCAGGCATACCCCTAGACAAGGTGAGTGTGTCCATGACGATTAATGGTCCAGCAATAATTCTTCTAGCGCTATACATTGTGGCCGCGGAAAGACAGGGTGTCACACAGGATAAGCTTATGGGAACAATACAGAACGATATACTCAAGGAGTACATCGCCCAAAAAGAGTTCATATTTCCACCTGAACCCAGTGTGCGCCTAGTGGTTGACACCTTTGAATACTGTAGTAGGCATATGCCGAAGTACAACTTTATAAGTGTGAGCGGATACCACATTAGGGAGGCGGGTGCCGACGCCGTTCAGGAGCTCGCGTTCACTCTGGCTGACGCTATAACCTACGTCGACCAAGCCGTTAAGCGTGGGCTCAACGTGGACAGTTTTGCGCCGAGGATATCCTTCTTCTTCGACTCACATATAGACTTCTTCGAGGAGATAGCCAAGTTCAGGGCTGCTAGGAGGATGTGGGCTAAAATCATGCGTGAAAGGTTTGGTGCCAGGGATGAGCGCTCAATGAAGCTTAGGTTCCACGTTCAGACTGCGGGTGTATCCCTCACGGCGCAACAACCACTAAACAACGTTGTGAGGGTGGCCTACGAGGCACTTGCCGCTGCTCTGGGGGGTGCTCAGAGTCTGCACACGAACGCCATGGATGAGGCGCTCGCACTACCCACAGAGGAAGCCGCTAAGCTCGCAGTGAGAACCCAACAGATACTTGCACTCGAGACGGGTGTGGCCAACGTGGCCGACCCATTGGGAGGATCCTACTATGTTGAATGGCTCACCGACGAGGTGGAGAGGCGTGCTTGGAAGCTCATAGACGAGATAGAAGCACAAGGCGGCGTCATAAAGTGCATCGAGAATGGATGGTTCCAGCGTCAAATAGCCGACTCAGCCTACCGCTACCAGCGCTCGCTTGAAAATAAGTCAAGACTACTCGTGGGCGTTAACTGCTTTAGGGAGGAGGACGAAGTCAAGGTGCCCATATTTAGAATAGACCCAAGAATAGAGCAAAGCCAAGTGGAGAGGGTTAGACGCCTTAGAGCCACTAGGGACAACAGAGCAGTCAAACAGAGGCTTGAAGAGTTAAAGCAGGCCGCCCAATCCAAGCAAAACCTGGTACCCTACGTTGTGGAGTGTGTTAGAGCGTCGGCCACCCTTGGCGAAATAGTGAGTTCGCTCAAAGAGGTATTCGGTGAGTACACTGAGCCAAAAATATACTGATACGGTGTATGAAGTTTGAGCCAAGCCCTAGACAAACCCAAGGAAGAAACTAGGAAGATAAGGGTTCTCGTGGCAAAACCGGGTTTGGATGGTCACGACAGGGGTGTAAAGGTTCTCGCCAGAGCTCTGAGCGACGCGGGTATGGAGGTTGTGTACACAGGGCTACACCAGACACCATCACAGATAGTTGGCGCGGCTATCCAAGAGGATGTGGACGTGATAGCCATAAGCATACTCTCAGGCGCCCATATGGCCATCGTTCCAGAAGTGTTAAGACTTCTTCGGGAAAATAACGCGGAGGACATAGCTGTTCTGGTTGGAGGTATAATACCTGATGAAGAAGCAAAGGAACTGAAGAAGATGGGCGTATACGAAGTTAAGGGACCCGGCACACCTCTTTCTGAGCTCGTGGAAATAGTCAAAAGAGCCGCATCCGCTAGATTCTAAACAATGGTGAAACCATTGACACAAAACCTAGAGGAGCTTGTCTCACTCTTCAGAAAGGGTGACACCAGGGCTCTCGCCAAGCTCATAACGATATGTGAGGAGAGCGAGGAACAGGCGCGTAGGATCATTGACATGCTAGGAAAAGACGCGCAGAGGGAAACCCACGTAGTTGGCTTCGCGGGTGCTCCAGGTATCGGTAAGAGCACACTCATAAACAGGGTCATCGAGGAGTATAGGCGTAGAGACCTGAGCGTGGGTGTTCTGGCAGTAGACCCCACAAGTCCCTATACTGGGGGAGCGGTTCTTGGTGACCGTTCCCGCATGAATAGACACTCAGTGGACCCGAAGGTGTATATTCGGAGCATGGGTACTAGGGGTCAGCTCGGCGGGCTCTCCAGAGCTACTAGAGACGCTATCAGGCTGCTTAGAGCGTATGGGAAGGATGTGATCATTGTGGAGACCACTGGGACGGGTCAAAACGAAGTCGACGTGGCAAAGGTGTCCCACACGGTCGTAGTGGTTATGATGCCCAATCTTGGGGACACTGTCCAATTCATTGAAGCGGGACCCGTCGAGGTGGCTGATGTGTTCGCGCTTAACAAGTCTGACTTGGCTGGAGCCGACGCCACGATGGCCGAGCTGAGGTCGATGATCCAGATAAGATTTGCGTCAAAGGCTTGGGCTCCACCGATAGTTAAGACTGTGGGCACAACGGGGGAAGGGGTCCGAGAACTCGTTGATTGGATAGTGAAGCACTATGAATATCTCAGGGAAACGGGCGAGCTCCTTCAACGTGAGAAACGAGCTTACCTTTACGAGCTTGTTGACCTAGCAAAACACAGGCTCTCCTCCCTCGTGGACAGCGAAATCGGCTATAACGAACGGATTTTTGGAGGTGAAGACTTTCTTGATGGGGGTGCTAACCCCTATAAGGCCTCAGATAGTCTTCTTAAACATCTAATAGAGAAGCTATCAGCCCACGTCCACCAGACAACTTAGGGGTAGCCTAAGCTTTGAGCAATTTTTGTAAGGGCGGCCCTAAGCGGTGTGAGCTTCAAACCGAAGTCCGCTTCAAGCCTGCGCGGGGAGGACACAAAGTCGCTTATGAGCACGTCCAACTCATCCACACTCAGGTAGGGATTATACCTACGCTTAGACCTCTGCCTCATCGCCTCCCGGTAGGCGAGCTCCAAGTCTACGGGCACAAAACGCGCTTCCCTGTTTAGGGCTTTCGCGAACAACCTAATATAGTCTACAAATCGGACGATGTCTCTTCCCACAAGGTCATACGTTTTCATCCACTTGCCTTCATGGGTGACACAGACAACATAAATGTTTACGGCATCATCCACAAATATGGGTTGAACCCTGTACGCCCCAGACCCGTACACGGGTATCGGCACACCCTTTAAAATGTTCTCAAGCAGGTAGCCTGAGAACTCATCATCGGGCCCAACAATATAGGAGGGGCGGAATATGGTGTATTTCAACCCACTCACCCTTATTATTCTCTCGGCGTGCAGCTTACTCAGAAAGTATGACTGCGTGGTATGGGTGTTAACACCCAATCCACTATTGTACACAAAGCCCTGCACACCAGCACGCTTCGCGGCTCTCACCAAGTTTAGTGTTATACGTGTGTTCACATCATACACGTTTACGGCCGCAGATTGAGAGCTCGCACCAACGAAGTGATACAGGACAGCGCAACCCTTCAAGGCTCCCATGAGAGAAGCAACCTCATTATAGTCTACTTCAATTGCCTCAGCACCAAGCCTTGAGAGTTCAACTACCCTCCTTGAAGTGGTACCTCTACGTATTAGGCCGCGCACAGCGATGCCAGCATTAATGAGAGCCTTTACAGCGTTGTAGCCAACGAACCCTGTAGAACCAGCCACGGCGACTATTTTACTCATCACTTTAAACACACGCAACCCATTATAGCCATTTCGTAAGCTAGGCAAAAAATCATGCGGAACACTCTGCGTCCACTATAGCAATATTTTGTATGCTGCGGTTTACACGTGTAAAAGACTCCTAAAGGCGGTTAATAGTGATTTTTCCGTGTAACGTGGCTAACCGTGCAGCCAGTAGAATACCACTAACCTAAATATCCACATGTTCGGTAAGCCATCGCTAAAGCTGGAGCTATTGAGTAATCAATTTAAAGTAGAAGTGTGTTAAACTTGTTGTGTCAACGGTTTTTGACAGGCTGAGCGAGGACAAGAAGAGGGTTTTGAGTGAGCTCAGAGCTCAGATAATGCAGCTGGACAGCGAAATAATCGAGCAGGTGAGGCCTCATAGAATAGTGTACTCTAAGAATTTCCTTATGATGGATTTTGCCGAGATAACGTTAAAGGGTGGCTCTATACAGGTCACCCCTATACTGCGTGGGGTAGAGAACCCAGAATCTGTGCTGGTGAACGACTCTGAATCGATTCAGCGCGCCGTCGAAGCGGTTAGAGAAGCCCTAAAGCGGCTTACAGACTGAGTGCGCTTTACGTTACTCACTCTCTAAAACCGTGGACGCCTCTTCTTCAAAGCTTGGTATGCGTGTTGAAGTAAGTCTTTAATATGACAATTGTCATACAGTTTTCGTGCTAGAATTACAGCTCTTCCTCCTAGGTGCAGTGGCGGGTTTCACGATATTCATTGGACTACCAATCGTGATGCTGATTGGCGACAACGATAAGCGTAAGGGCTTCCTCAGCGCAATGGCCGCGGGCATACTACTATTCATACTAATAGAGATATTATCTGACGGCGCGGAACCCATAACCACGACGAGAAATGCTGTTCGTCTCGCAGAATACTCCGCACTCTACCTAGCCGGGTTCACAATCGGCGTCTTTAGTCTCGTGGCGTATGAGGATAGGCTCCTTCAGAGGATGAAGGGTCAGAAAGTGGAGTACTCTATGGCGACTATGACCGCCTACGGCATAGGCCTACACAACTTCGGTGAGGGGTTAGCCATAGGCGCCGCCTTCGCCTCGGGGGCGCTGGGGCTTGCCGCGCTACTCGTGATAGGCTTTGGTACCCATAACACCACAGAGGGGTTCGCCGTGTTCTCCCCCCTCAAAAGAGCCCAGATGGCCACGAGGAGAGTAGTGGAGCTCGGCTTACTTGGCGGTGGACCCACACTCATAGGCACCATTGTGGGTGGATTCTTCGACTCCAGCGTGTTAACAACCTTCCTCTACGCCCTCGCGGGTGGCTCCGTGCTCTACGTGCTCATAACGGTATTCAGCGGTGTGCTCAACAGGTCGGGTAAAAAGATAGGGTTCATGGGTCTGCTTACGGGTTTCGCAATCGGCTTCCTAACCGACCTCCTAATAGTGTTCGCCTCTAACGGCGCGCTCTAATGGTTCTCGAACCACTCAAGAATCTGCTTGAGTCTGTCAACCCTCCTTGAGGGTTTACCTGAGCGTGAAAGTTCATGCCCTTCTTCTGGGACACGTATAAGCACCGCTTCGCGTCCAAGTTCGCGTAATGCGGTGAAGAGTTGCTCGGCCTGCTCTATAGGGCACCTGAAATCCATCTCGGCGTGGTGTATAAGTAGAGGTGTCCTAGTGTTTTTGACGTATTTGAGTGGTGACTTGTCCCAGAGCTTGTCCAGGTTTTCCCAAGGCTTGCCGCCTATCTGGTCATAGGTGAAGTGGTAGCCTATGTCACTCGTCCCATAGAAGCTCACCCAGTTGCTTATGGACCTCTGAGTCACGGCAGCCCGGAACATATCTGTGTGTGTAACAATCCAGTTGGTCATAAATCCCCCGTAGGAGCCACCCGTTACGTAAAGCCTTGAGCGGTCTAGGTTGAATTTCGAAGCCGCGTATTCAACGAACTCCATGAGGTCCTGATAGTCCCTCTCACCGTAATGACCAACCACGCTCAGGGCGAAGTCTTCACCATAGCCAGAGCTACCACGCGGATTACAGAATATCACGTTGAAGCCAGCTTGCGCAAGGAATTGGAACTCGAACATTAATACCTCACCGTAAGCGGTCCTCGGACCCCCATGTATTTCGAGTATGGTGCCCTTCGCGGGCTGCTTACTTGAACGCATAAACCAGCCGTCAAGCTGTTTGCCATCGCTGGCGGTGAAAGCGAAGCGTTCGGGCTCCACAAACCCCATCCCCTTCACACTTCGTGCGCCAAACCCAGTGAGACGCCTAACCTTACCACCCCCCTGTTTAAGGGTGTACAGGTCGGCCGGCTCACCCCAGGTTAGCCCAGTAAAGTAGATGGTATCGTCAACGACGTGATAGCCTTCGACCGAGACTCTTCCAGTGTCGATAACCTTTACACTCGACGATTCAAAATCGTAGTTGGCAAGCCTAGTTATCCACCTATCAGTATGCACGAAGTACACTCTCAAGTCGGATCCATCCCACAAGGGGCTCAGATCTGTGTTTCTGTGTCGCACATCGGTGTTAAGCGAGTTCTCAAGAGACCTGTCAAAGCCCTCAGTAAGACACTCAAGCTTACCGCTCGCTGTGGAGACTGCGTAGAGCTTCGTGTTAGTGGCGTGACCGTGCTTCATATCGTGGCCGAGGAAGGCCAGCCTGTCCCCCTTATGTGAGAGGCTTAGCGCGTTTATTGGCCCACTCCACTCAACCACCCTCTTAGGAGAACCACCGCTTAACGGAACCTCGTACACATGCTTTACAAGGGAGGTCTCCGCGTCAGCATCCATGTTGGATGCGAAGTACACCTTCCTAGATGTGGCATCCACACTGAATGGGCCAACATCAAAATCACCCCCAGTTATTCTTCTAAGCTTCTTGGAGCCAACACTAAGCCTGAAGAGGTGGGTGCGCTTATTATGGAAGTAGCCCTCATTATCAAGTCTATACCTTATCCTCGAGACCCTCTTAGCGTCGCCCACACCCCCCGCAACCACCTCCTTTTTACACACGACCAGCTCGTCCTCACCAGCCCAGCTCAAACCAGTGAAGCCCACATCCTCCTCGGAGTAGAGAGTTAGTGGCCCCCCACCATAAACCGAAATAGCCTTAACACTAGCCAGCGATTTACCGTCCGACCTAACACTGTGCACATAGGCCAACACATCACCCCTCGGCGACCACACCGGGCTGGTTATCGACCCATTAAACTCAGTCAACCTAACCCTTCTACCCGAGTTAATCCAGAAGAGAGCCGACGCATACGCATCCTTCGCCTTATCTATCCGGGTAACACTGAACGAGACAACACCCCTATTATTCACACGTGGATCCGAAACAGAAACCAATCTGGTGAGTGCTTCCGCCCCAAACATGTAAACCACAAAAAGCAAAATGCTCAACCCCATTTAGCTTTTGCGCGAGCTTAAAAACAGCGGCATCATGAGCAGTTTCGGAATATATATTTTAAATGGGTGCACATGTTTTACTCGACTGGAGGAGCAAGCCCACGCCCCTTGGATTCCTAGAGTCCCCTGCATGCAGGTGGATAACACTTGAGAACCAAACAGGGTGGGCGAACAAAAAAAGGATGGGAGATGGATGCCTACAGACGTGCGTTAGAACCTGAAAGTGTTCGGATGGCGCTCCCCCAGTGCGGTGCTTGGATGCGTCCTGACAGTGGTGGAGCGAGATCAATGGACCCGTGAGGTTCCCGCATGTTGATGTGAAGCCCAAGCCCAACTACGCCCATAAGGTGAGCGGAGACGCATACCTTCACATGTGAAGATAGAATGAAACACCATTACCCTTGTAAGCGACCCATAAACTTAGCGTCCAAAACTACCTTAATATTCAGCTATAAGAACGAAAAGAGAAAGAAGATATACCCAACTACTTATCTGTCGACCATAATGTATATATATAACCTAGGATATTATTTTTTATGGTTTCAGAAATAGTAGAAAAAACCGATCTTATAATCAGTAGAGCAAGGTGTGATGCCTCTTTTTTTGAGAGGCTAGTTGTCGATACGCAATCCGTTGCCTCAGAATACGGCATTCAAGTACCTGATATACACCTTGTGAGAAACAACATGTCAGACCTCTTAGAGGAATCGTGCGGAGTTACATGCGGCGTTTCATGCAAAGTGACAATATGCGATAGAAGTACGCTAAAATAATTTTTCTATCAACTCTTTGATGCATAATATGATAATATGCAGGAATATTCTGAAATATTAGAGGAACTGGATATACACCGGTACGTGAGGTCTTTCCCTTGGATTTACGTAGGACACACAAGCCGTATTCAAGGATGGAAAATTCACCTAAGCTCAATTAATATTGAGGCTGTTGAACTTCTGCGTAAAGTTGTACCTTATTTAGTCTCCCTTAATGTTTGTTTTAAGGTTATTCAAAACTCACAGGCTCTAACAATGCTAAATGAAGGAGATTTTGGTGACACCCAAATTGGAAAGTTTATGACTATATATCCAGATTCAGATCTTGCTGGAGCTGAAATTGCAAAAAGATTAGTGGAGCTGACAAAGGAATTTCATGGACCAAAAATAGTGACCGATATATATTTGGGCGGGGTTGTATATACCAGGTATGGTTCGTTTAATCCTATTATTAAAATCGACAAAAGAGGCATTATGAAGAGAATGATTTACACTTCTGACGGACAATTAATTCCTGATGAATATCATGTGCCACCCAAGTTACCTAAAGACATAGATTTTCCGTTCGTGGAAATAACAATACCACAACCATTACCTAGGAAATTAAAAATTGCCCAAAAATACATACCAGTAAAACTGTTAAAATACGACCCAACTGGTTCTGTTTTCTTGGTAATAGATGTTTCAAGTCAAGAGTCGGTTTCGTTAAAGGTAATAAAACAAGCGAAGGCTTACACTTGTTCTGATGATTATGGAAGAGATGCACGAGACTGGTTAAAAGCACACCATCAAATGTATACGGCTCTTAAAAACCTGATATCCACTCCAAAGGTATACCAATGTTTTGAAGAGGACGGAGATTGTTACCTAGTATTAGAATACCTTCGTGGCAAGTCTTTCTTCGAAAGACTAGATCCATGGCTCTCCCTAAATAGATATGAGAGAGAGCAAGCACTTTTACTCATACTTGACTTATTAGAAAACATTAAAAAAATACATAAAGCTGGCTATGTTCATAGAGACCTTTCACCCCAAAATATTTGGGTGTCCGAAACAGGTAAAGTCTATATATTGGATTTGGAGACTTGTACTCACCTTTGTTCAGATGGACCTTCGATTGGCTTAGGCACGAAAGGCTATATTGCTCCCGAACTATTAGAGGGCAAAATGCCTTCTTTGGCCAGTGATATTTATTCAATAGGCTGTTTATTGTCATGTTTTTTCTCAGGTATTTCACCCACTCTGATAGAATACACCTCCATTTATAGGAACAAAGTAAAGTTTCGTAAGTTATTCGAAGGACTCACGGATGAATTAATAAACACTATTAGGAAATGTTTAAGCAAAAATCCTACTACTAGACCACGACTTGAGGTAATTGAAAACGCATTGCGCACTCAGCCTACTGATGCTAGCCCCCTGCGTACAGTTCACACTCAAAAATTCAACGATATGGTAACAATGGCCCAGAGGGGATTAGTTCACGATACATCTTTTGACACAAATACTAATCTCTGGCTTTCGGCTAAACTCGATGTAAAAGGCGAAGTCTACGCACCAGAAGACTACATACCTTATCGTTTTCTTCACAGAGGCGTTTCAGGTGTGCTTTATCTCATGGCAAAACTTAAGCTAACTGGGTGTTTACTACCAGAACTTAGAGCATACCCATCAAGAATTACCGATTGGCTATTAAAAGAACCCAAAGAATCCTTGCCCGGCCTTTTCTTCGGCGAAGCAGGTGTAGCGGTTTCTCTCTCAGAAGCGGTTGCTGCGGGATTGATTCAATATGATAGAAGAGTCCAAAAATACATTCAAAAAACGCTTAATATGGGTTGTGACTTATATGACATTACTCACGGCATGGCTGGTCAAGGACTTGCTGCACTTTATATTTCAGAAAAACTTGATCAACCAAAATGGCGTCTATATGCAAAAAGGAATGCTGAGGTTCTTGTCGATACCCAGAGAGAAGACGGATCTTGGGAACTAGCCTTCGAATCAGAGGAAGATCGAATTGGAGGCTGGGGGTTTGCTCATGGAGTTGCTGGTATAATTCATTTCCTTTCTGAGTATGATAGAATAGTGACTGACAAAGCGGTGAGGTCGGCTTGGAGAAAGGGTGTTGCGTGGCTACTAAAAAACGCAAACGAGACAAATGGAGCTCTTTCGTGGATACCTAAAACAGGTAGCTTTGATAACGAAAAGGAGTATGGTACAATCGATACGTGGTGGTGTAACGGTTCGTTCGGTATAACGCTAACGTTTGATAGACTCTATGAATGGACACATGAGGAAACCTATGCGGAAATTATTCGGAAGGTCCTAAAGGTGAATCCCTTTAGATACTACCACAGAAACCTTAGTGTATGCCATGGTTTAACAGGGATCGGCGAAGTCTACTTGGAAGCTTACAGGACACTTAGGGATCCTTGGTTTTTTGAGGTGTCCGCCCGCGTCGCGTCGCTTTTAAAGTCGCTCGCCAGAAAGACCAAGTATGGAGGTCTTTCATGGTTGGCTGAGGGGGAGAAACCCACAGCTGACCTTATGGTTGGTTGTTCGGGGATAATTCACTTCTTTTTGAGAATGAATGGAGCCCGCTTTGGGTTCCCAGCCATACTGAGCAGTGTTTGAGCTGGTGGGCGTTTTGGCGGAGATGTTTAAGGTTCTAAAGGACCCCTTGGTTAAGCGTTTGGTCTTGTTGAGCTCTCTGGGAAACGTGTCGTTCTCACTTTGGAGTGGGGCATTAATCATTGACCTCTTCTTGAAGTTGTCAAACATATTCTATGTTGGTGTGGCCCAGTTTGTCTTGGGTATTATCCCAAATATTCTGCTACCATACTTGGGCTACCTTGTTGATAGGTTCCCCGCTAGGAGGGTTGCGGTGGTGGGCATCCTATTGGAGGTATTACTGCTACTCCTCTTGTCGCTGGAGATGATGACGCTCACGGGGTCCTATTTGCTCTATGCGGTTTTGGCATCGGTTGCCCCACTCGGCGTAGCCATCAATCTGGTTGGTACTTTGCTTGGCAAAATGTATAGGGGCCTCATTAACTCACAGGAGCATGCGCGTCAACTCACATCACTTAGAGACACACTGCGCACAGCTGTATACGTTGTCTTCGACTCCTTCACAGGTGTATTGGTCTACCTCAAGGGACCCTCCTCCCCGTTTATTATAGCCTTCATTATCGAATTAGCCGGATTCGTATTCCTTCTCACGGCGTTTAGAAGTGCATGGTCTAAGTGGAATCCGGCTACCGTGAAGGACGATGGTGCACTTCCTCTAGGATTTATTCGATCGTTTAAGGCCTCTCTGGGCAACCTTAGATCGTTGCTTAAAGCCTCCTCCCCCTTCGCCTTTATCTTTGTCTTAACGGTCACACTGAGCTTTTTGAACTCGGCCAACACGCTTCTCATAACGGGCATACTGAAAAACTTTAAACTGTTCGCGATTTACGCAGGACTCTTTTCATCACTCCTATACGCCGGTCTGGCGGTGGGCTACCCGCTTGGTTCGGTTGTAAGACTCCGAAGAGGACTGCAACTACTCCTACTTGGGGCGGCGGGTTCATCCTTACTCTTGCTAGTGGTCATAGCGCACTCACCCCTTCTGATTTTAGCAATCGTCTTCATAATCACCTTAATGGAAGGCTTAGGGAGTGTCTATGGTCAATCCATCGTCTTCTACACACTACCCCAAGAAATGTATGGGCGCCTAAGCAGCGTATACCAAGGTTTAATCAGTGTGTTAACGCTCGTGGGTAGCCTGCTCATAACCTACCTTGCGGGTCTCCAAACACCGGCCCGAATATTATTCGCGGTGGCGCTCACCTCCGCAATGATAAATTTGGCAATCATAAGCCGCAAACGCTTTAGGAACATCCCCCTAACCGGGTGAGCCACCCCGCCCTGAAGAGTAGATCAAAATTCGTGTGTGGGATGCAATCAGCGCAAAGCGCGAATCTTTGGTCTACTTTGAAGGGCGAGGTTTTGGAATCTTTATAACCCAAGCGGAAAACCCTAAGCTAGTGCCAAACTCTACAATTAGGTGCTCAGTTGGTCTAACCACTCTTAGCTGTTGGAGCGTTGATCCCTAATTCGGGCGATGCCGCTCACAAAACACTAGCCGTAATAGGTCCTCCGCTAGCTCAATACACGGCGAACTGTGCGCGAAACATCTTCGCGGATATGGGTTTTACCGTAACAGCGCTACCCCTAACTTCGAGTCTCCAGATACCCTGACACTTCCTTTACCTGTCTGTTTGCTCATTGAGTCTTTTGAGCCTCTCCTCAATTTTGTTGAGTTGCACTAGTAGCATCTTTCTATAGGCTGACAGCAACTCTCGTTGCTCCGACACGGTGGCCTTATCCAAGGATCTAAATAGGTCGGAGACAGACCTGTCTAGGTCTGACATAATCTGCTGGGCTGATTTCGAAATCTCGGGGAAAGTTTCCTCGATGCCTTTTAAAAGGGTTTTACCGGTTACGCCAACCAGTTTGACCAAACTTTCCGCGAATTCCTTTGCGCTTTTTGTTAACTCATCCTCCTTCTTTTCAGAACTAGAATCACTCATACGCACACAAGTCTTAAACTAACCACCACTGTTTTAACCTTTCTACAGCCACAGATGGAATCAGTAGACAGGACACATTCTAGTAAGGTGGATGTGTTGATTCTATTGCAGGGTATTAGCTGGTGACGCTACCAACTTTAATCTGAGCAACATAATGGTGGAGGTGGCACACATGGCGTCGCTGTTGCGGAAAACACGCCTTTAGAGGGCTGATCGGCTTAGTCACCCGAGTCGACTGTGCTGTGTATTTTGATGGTCAGCGTTTAGCCGCACGCTTAGTGTACCACTCTAGTTCCTTTTCAACTAGCATCTTATATGAGAGAACTTTATCTGCTTGACTTGGTGCTATCTTTCTGTTTGCAAGAGCCTCATTACACATCTCTATGAATTCCTTGAACCTCCGAACAGTACCATCATCGTATTTTTCACGTGGGATCACTGAGAGGTTGGCGGTGTACTCGACTTCAATCATCCTTACTAGCTGACCAATAGTTGAAGCCCTTTTCACAACACATTGAAGCATGTCCCCAGATATTACCCTTACCTTGGATGGGTGGTTAGATAGTAGAACACTGAAGATGAAGAGACACGTTTTGAAGTGTTGGAATCTCTTGCATAAAGGTTAAAACACCACTTGGGTTTATTTGTGCTGATAGAGTTGCGAGTGGTTATCGGTGGTATAGATGGGTATATTGGGTGGGCTTTGGCGCTACACCTCGTTTCGAGAGGGCACAGCGTGATAGGTGTTGACAACTTCATAACGAGGCGGAGGGTTGAGGAGGTTGGGTCATGGTCGGCCACGCCCATTTTGGATATGTATGAGAGATTAAAGGTGGTTGAGGAGCTCACGGGTCAGAGGATAGAGTTCGTTGAGGGTGACCTCACGGATTACGCAGTTGTGCGTGGGGTTTTCAACAAGTACAAGCCCGACGCATTCGTGCACCTTGGTGAGCAGAGGTCGGCGCCATACTCAATGATAGATGTCCACCACGCCGTGGAGACCCAGGTTTCAAACATTACGAGCTCTCTAAACATTGTGTACGCCATGAAGGATGTGTCGCCTCACACCCACCTTGTAAAGATGGGTACCATGGGTGAGTATGGTACACCCAACATCGATATACCCGAGGGGTTCTTCGAGGTTGAGTACAATGGTAGAAGGGATTATCTACCCTTCCCCCGAATGGCTGGGAGCTGGTACCATTGGAGCAAGGTGCACGACAGCGGCAACATGATGTTCGCGAACAAGATTTGGGGGCTAACAATAACGGATGTTATGCAGGGCGTGGTCTACGGTACTAGAACCGATGAAATAGTGGATGAAAGACTGCATACACGCTTTGACTTCGACGAGGTTTGGGGCACGGCGCTCAACAGGTTCTGCGTGGAAACCGTGCTTGGTCTACCTATGACTGTGTATGGTAGGGGTGGTCAGACGCGGGGATTCATCAGCCTATCGGATAGTGTTCAGTGCTTAAGGATAGCCGTAGAGAACCCGCCAGATAAATCCGAGTACAGGGTGCTTAACCAGTTCGACGAGGCGTACTCCGTTGCTGAGCTAGCCAAGAAGGTGTATGAGGTGGCTAAGAGAAAGGGCCTTGAGCCGGCGATCGCCAATGTGCCCAATCCACGCGTAGAGGCTGAGCAACACTACTACAACCCAGTACACGAGAAACTCAAGAAGCTTGGCTACAAGCGCACCCGGATGCTTGAAGAAGAACTCGGCATAATACTCGACGACCTAGTCAAGTATAAGCATAGGCTGGAGGCTAAAAGGGAGGTCATATTCCCGAGGACCGATTGGCGTAAGCCAAGGAACCCTCTACACTGAGCTTCGTGATGTCCAGCGCCTTTAAGTATCCTTCGGGTGTACCCACACTCAGCCATTTATATTTCACCTCGTCGAGCTCCAAAGCGTAAACCCTACGCCTACTCCTAATCATGTGCATTATGCCATCTGTGAGCTCGACCTCCCCAGTTGTGCCGGGTGTGGTGGCCTGAAGCGAATCCATGATGGTGTGGTCGAACACGTAAACAGCCACGAGCGCCATGTTTGAGGGGGGATTAGCGGGCTTCTCAACGACGCCATCAACGTAGAAGACGCGTGAGCCGTTAACAACTTCAAACCTACCAGACACAACACCGTACCTTGTAGGGTTATTGACAAGTCTTGTAAGAAGCATACCAGAAGCCTGGGTTCTCAGAAAGGCGTCAATCAGTCCGGCATACACCTGGTGGCCGTTGAGAATAAGGCCGTCTCCTGCGTGTAACACGAATGGGTCGTCGCCGACGAAGTCCGCAGCTCTCCGCACAGCGTCCCCGAACCCCTTTGGAAGCGGTTGGTACACGTATTCGAGGTTCACATCCGAGAGTATTTGCCTTAGCGCCTCTAAATCCTCTGAGAGTTTACCAATCCTTCTTAGGTACCTTAGGTAAGACTCTCTAAGCGTGAAGTAGTCTCTGATCATGTGCTCCCCACGCCTCACGACGAAACAAAAGCTCCTCAGGCCCAGCGCGTAGAGCTCCTCCAAGATGATCTGCACAAGAGGCTTAAGAGTAAGTCCATCGGATCTGCTCTTAGCACACAACGGGAGCATTTCTTTCCTGATGCCCCGCGTGAGCGGGAGCATTCTGGATCCCTCACCAGCGGCAGTTATTATCGCCTTTTCAACCTTCAAACCATACACCTTAGGTGTACACTATGAACCAAGCTATATACCTGTTTGGCAACATATTGGTGCGAAAGGCTTAGCACCCACCGGAGGTTAAATGGGGTGTGGTGTATTCTGGAGGCATACATATCAGGGAGGCAACCCAGGCTGATAAGCCAAGCATACTCAAACTGGTAGAGCACACCTGGAGTTGGGGTGACTACATTCCAGGCGTACTCAATGACTGGCTCTCCCAGGATAACAGCAGGGTGTTCGTGTGTGTTATGAGGGACGAGCTCGTGGGGATGGTTCACTTGAGCATAGAAACAGGGGGACTCGGATGGCTTGAGGGGGCAAGGGTTGCGAGCCATCATAGGAACAAGGGGATAGCAACTATGCTCGCAAATCACGCGGTGGACTATGCGTCTAGCATAGGTTTGAAGAAGCTCAGGCTCGCTGTGTCGGTGGACAACAAGCCCTCAATAGCACATGTCGAGAAGGTGGGGTTTAAGCCTATTAAAACATTCAAGAGGGCGTCGTCTAGCACATCTCTGAGAAACCCCGCGGTGTCCACTAGAAAACTCGTAGAGGATGAAGTTCAAACGGTCTTAACATCAATGGTATACGACTCATACGGTGGGCTTTACTATAAATCCTTTAGGTGGTTAGATCTCGATAAGGAAACTCTTATTAGGCTGTCGCTTACGGGTAGAGCCTTTTGGGTGAACAAGACCCTCCTAGTACACTCTTCCGAATATGAGGGTGATGGTAAGAGAGTCGCTGAAGTGGGATACACTCAGCCAGACGGGACGTTTCCAATAGATGGGGTTTTAAGCCTATTCGCGCGGCAACTTTTCTCTAAGTTGGACCTTATTCTACCAGTGGAAATGGAACTCTCCCTGGATGGGTTTAGTGAGGAAGATGAGAGATTCATCGTATTCGAGCGAGCGACCTAGGCGTGGCTTCTGAAGTCCTCCCTAACCTTCTTCGCGAAATCCGCGTCGTTCACCAGCCTTATCGCCACGCGGGCTAACGCCTCCGAAACCGTCTCAAGAGCCTCTCTGGCTTCCTGTGAGGCGGCTGCGCGGGCCGACGCCTCAGAGTGCCAAGGCGTGCCCTCGGGGGCTATCTTACAAGTTATCTCGAGGGCTGGTAGTAGTTGGGAGACATTCGCAAAATCGGTTGAACCACGGGGTATACTAGTGGTTGTCTCCTTATAGTCTTTTGGTACTACGCCAAGCTCTTTGAGAACACTCTGAGCGTACTCTATGAGCGGGTAGTTAAACTTGGTTGTCGAATACATGGGCCCAATATTCTTAATGGAGTAGGCCGCATTCATCGCCAAGGCACAACCCTGGACTATCAGCCTGAAGCGCATTATTAGTTGCTTGAGATAATCCACGTCTGAACTACGAAGACCATACACTAGAACTGCTCTGTCGGGTGTGACGTTGGACGCCTTACCACCCTCCCTAATTACGCCGTGTATAACCACGTTCGCATCCCTCCGCACATGCTGTCTGAGCATGTTGACTGCGGTGTAAGTGAGCACAGCAGCATCAAGCGCGCTAACACCCTTCTCTGGGGAAGCGGCCTCATGTGCGGCTACGCCGTTGAAGGTCACCTCGAAATCCTGCACAGCGAGTGAAGGTGAACCAAGACTCCAATTATCCCCCGGGTGGGTCATCAACACGAAGTCAACGTCAGAAAAGGCTCCCCTCTCCGCCAGCAGAATCTTCGAGCCACTCCATTCACCACTACCCTCTTCATCAGGTGTACCTATAACAACTATTCTCCCGGCCTTAAGCCTAGCCGCACCCTTGACTGCCGCGTAGACTGCGGTGGCAGCTATAATGTTGTGCCCGCAGGCATGCCCAACACCCGGAAGAGCATCATACTCAGCGAGGAAGGCAACGGTTGGGCCCTCACCGAGTCTCTTCTCAGCGCGGAACGCGGTTGGTATATCCATGTAGCCACTCACAACATCGAATCCCTCCGCCCTAAGCATGTCAACCAGAAGCCTCGAGGACTCATACTCCTTGCTACCAACCTCAGCCAACCCGTGTATCTTTAAGGCGACGGACCAAGCCTCCTCTCCAGTAAGCATGACCAAGATAAAACCGAGCATAGATAAAAACTCTAACTAAAACTCACTCACTGAATCATTTAAGCCCAAAACCGAGATCCTTTCAAAATGTGTCTATGAGTACAAAATCCCTCTTAGGCTAACCACATCTTGATATGGCTATGGATCACAACAACTAGGTGTACGAACCCACACCCTTTAACATCTATTCACCATCGACTCCTAAGCTAATAACCTTGAGGCTTTATAAACATTCCAAAACCTCGCCTTTTAAGGCGGGGATTCTGGAAAAGAATATAGGGGTGTGGGGGAATTGTGCGGCGTGGGTGCAAGAGCATATAAGTTCAGGGCGTACTCATCGAAGACCACGGCGGAGGTATTAGAGACCCAGCTCCAAGCAGCCTGCAAACTATATAACACGCTCTTGCACACCGAAGAGGAGGAATATAAGAAAAACAAGCACTCGATGGGTAGGAATGGGCTGAGGCAGCTCGCCTTGGACCTCTGGAAGCGGAACCCAGAGTTCCAAGCTCTGCACTCCCAAGTAGCCCAGCAGGTTGCTGAGAGGTTCTACTGAGCACGCCAAAGGTTCTTCGAGGGGTTTGCGAATAAGCCCAAGAGTAAGAAGCCTGATAAGTACCTCTCCTTGGTTTACCCTCAGAGCGGCTGGAAGCTTTCTAATATCAGGGATGTCGGACAAGGCAAAAACACAAAGAAAAAAACTCGGCTGTACTTAAGCAAAATAGGCTTCTTTACTGTGATAATACACAGGGAGTTTCCCTTGGAACGCGTGTGCCAAGTGTGCATCAAGCTTAATCCTTCAGGCCGAATATACGTGGTATTCCTCGTAGAAGAGGGAGAAGTAGAGGCGCCGAACGAGCAGAAGCGTGCGGGTGAGCCGAAAAAAGCGGTCGCCGTGGATGTGGGGATAACCAGGCTTGCCACACTCTCTGATGGGCGCTTCCTTGAGAACCCGAAATCGCTTGAGCGCTCGCTTGGGAAGATTAGAGTGCTTCAGAGGAGCCTCTCTAGGAAGAAGAAATTTTCCAAGAACTGGCTTAAAGCGAAGCGGCGGCTTGCTAAGAAGCATGAATATGTAAAGGATTTCAGACGTGACGTGTTCTTTAAGCTCGGCGCTCTCCTTGCAAAAGAGTACGACCTGCTAGTTCTAGAAGACTTAAACATCGAGGGTTTGATACAAAAAGGAGAAACCAAGAAGAGAAGGCTTCGGCTTTACGACTCGACGTTCTCCGAGTTAAGAAGGATACTGGAGTGGGGGTTTCGAAAGCTCGGAAAAACCGTCCTCGCTGTTCCCGCGTACAACTCCTCCCGCGAGTGTTTCTTTGCGGTGGAATCAATCAGGGTTTGACCTTGGAGGACAGGGTTTTCCACTGTCCACACTGCGGCTTTACTCTTGACCGGGACCTCAACGCTTCTCTGGTTCTCTTAAAGCGTGCAGGGTGGGAGCCACCCGCTAGGTGTGCCTGTGGAGCTCCAACCAATACCTCCTCTCCCCTCCTTGGGGCTGAAGAGGAGGCAAGGTGGAGCGATGATACAGGAAGCTCCGCCCTTCAGGGCGGGGTAGCTCACTGTCTCTGGGTTCCAAGAACTGTTATCTGAAATAGGAGTAACAAGATATCCTTCAAAAAAGCGGTCATGTATTGAGATGCGCCACACGAACCGCGGAGAAAGCATTTAAACTGAATGCGGTCGCCGGGATTTGAACCCGGGTTACCACCGTGGCAGGGTGATGTCCTGGACCAGGCTAGACGACGACCGCTGTCCAATAACACAATTGAAAAACATGAATGATTAATAAACCTTGCTTTGAATCTTGGTAGGTTGTGGGCAGCGGCTGCTTAAGCTTGGGTAACAGGGGCTGAGCCAGCCTTATTCTGAGATCGGGCTACGACGACAAGAGCGCCTCCCCTTGGCCACCTACCCGAATGCCGCCGAGCCGCAAATTAACGGGTACACCCAACCTCTTAAGGGGTATCAGGTTAGTTGGGGGCCATGACCTGTTGATTCTTATATAGTGAGTTAAATAGTAATCTTCGTATCACCCTACAATACTTAATCAAACCAATAACAATAACTTGGCTATCTAATTTAAAATCAATAGCATCGTATTAGGGGATGGTCCGCGTTGCCTCCAAGCGTGGAAGAGCGTTATCCGGACACCATCTTGGTAATCCCCGCCCTGAAGGGTGGGGTTTTGGAAAGTTTATAGTGGACTATTGTTTAAAGCTTTAACCTTATGGGGGCTAAGGGGGCGGAAGTCCCCGTCCGCCCCGCAAGGGTGGGGTAGTTCACCTAGTCAACTTTTAGCCTTCGTTAATAAATACTCTTTGAGTTTGACTAGACCCGAGTATAGGTCGTGTTCAGCTTCGTAGCCGAGTTCATTTCTACTCTTTGTAAGGTCTGCCACACGGCTAGGGCTATCGCCCTGTCTTTTCGGCCTGTAGATTACGTGTGGCTTGACACCCACCACCTCACTTATTATTTGGACGAGTTTGTTCGTTGATACACCAACCCCTGTTCCAACATTATACACCCCCCACACATTTTTTTCTAAGCTTAGGAGTATAGCTTTCACAACATCTCCCACATAAACATAATCCCTTACATCAGAGCCATCACCGAACACCTCCACTTCCTCGCCCCTGATTAATTTCAGCATAAAGTTTGTGACCGCCCCCGAGTAGCTACTGTTTTCACGCCTAGGTCCATAAACATTGAATAGTCTTAGAATCACTGTGTTTAGACCGTAGACCTTCCTGAATGTTTTTGCGTATACCTCAGCGCACACCTTAGTTGCGGCATACGGTGACGCGGGGTCATATGGGGCATCTTCGCTTAGCGGTCCTACAAGTTCTGAGGAGTAAACTGACCCGGATGATGTGAAGATAAATTTTTTAATTCCGTGCTTAACGCACGCGTGTAGCAGATTGAGGGTGCCAGTAGTGTTTACTCCATGATAACTAATGGGGTCTTCAACAGACTTGGCCAAATTCCCCTTCGCAGCTAAGTTGACCACGGCATCAACATTATTAACCGCCTCCCCAACCCTAGCTATGTCTAGTATAGATGCTTGAATAAACTCGAAGCCCCGCTCCCCAAAATGAGGCTTCAAATTTTCCAGTTTACCAGAGGAAAGGTCATCGATAACCCTAACTGTGAAACCACGCTTTAATAGCTCGTCCACCAAGTTGCTTCCGATAAACCCAGCCCCACCCGCTACAAGCACCTTCAAGCTTCAACAATCCTCCAATATAGCCTATTCGAAAAGTATTAACCTAAAGAAAAAGGTTGCCTCCATCGATTGCGGTAAGCTACCCCGCACTAGAGGGCGAGGCTTATGGATCTACGTGTCACGATAGGCTTAATTATTGTCCTATTGTTACGATTCCTTGTTGGGATGCCAGGCAAGAAGCTCGAAAAAAAGAAGCAAAAGCAGTCGGTAAAAGCTAAGAGGAAGAGAACTATTTACTTGAGTGTTGGAACAGCAATACTACTGGTTTTGATTATAGGCGTATATTATGGTGTGAATTATCTGTCTGGCTCAACTCCAAATACAACAGCCTATATTGGGCAGCCTGTTAACGCTGGCTTCTACTCTGAGCTGGGTTCACTGGCGCAGAGCACGTATGGGGGTCCGCTCACGAATATGTCGCTGTTCCAACCCTACAACGGCACTCCCTGGCTCAGTGGGGGTAAGCCTATAATAGTGTTTATAGGCGCAGAGTACTGCCCATTTTGCGCCGCGACTAGGTGGCCGCTTATCTTGGCGCTTATGCGTTTCGGAAACTTTTCGGGGTTGGAGTATATGGTTTCCGCTCCGCCTGCGAACGAGACTTACTATAACGTGCCCACGTTCACTTTTCTACATGCCTCCTATACGAGCCCCTACATAGTGTTTCAGGCGTACGAGGTGCAGAACAGAAATTATGGTTTAATAGCGGAGCCCCCATCCAACTATTCCCAGGTGTGGAGCCTGTTCGGTAGCGGTTATCCATTCATCGATTTTGGTAATTCATTTGTGCTCGCCTCCTCACCTTTTATACCTCAGACCTGGCATAACTATAACTGGACACAGATAGCCGACTTCATAAGCACTAATACATCGATAGGCGTAGGTATTAGGGAGTACACCAATGCCATAACTGCGGTGATCTGTAAAGTGGATGGTAACAAGCCTTCAAGTGTGTGTAGCCAGCAACCAATACCCACATTAGAGGGGGAGCTTGGGAGTGGTGGTGCTCACTCACCACTGAGCGAAAGCTTCGCGGCGGGGTACCCCAGTGCGACCACCGTTACGTGGACGGCGGTGCAGTACACGCAGATGGAGTGGATGAGGAAGACCTCAGTGAACACTAGGTAGCCCACGAACACGAGGCCGAGCGTCCAGAATGGGAGAAGGACTGACTTCAAGTCGAAGTATACTAGGATTAGTATGGCCACGAACCAGAGCGCCCCGAGGAGTGCCACCGGGACACCCATTATGTGGCTGTAGGTGCTCGTGATCACCTTGCCGCAGTCGATGACGCCGGTGGACGGGCAGCTTAGAGGTATTCTGTCGTCGAACGACTGCGCGGTGAGATAGGCTGAGACACCCAGGCCGAGCACACCCAAGCCCAAGGCCAAGAGCCGTATTCGATCCATGAGCGACACCCACTATTAACCAGTTTTTTAGCTTTGTGTCTTTTGGTAGCTTGGGTTTTCGCCGCGTTCGTGCACGAAGAGTCCTGAGTACCTTGTTAGAGCCGCCAGCACATGTCCTAGTATGGGTACACCTTTTAGGGAATGCGATATGAGCTCTAACTCTTGTTTGCTGACGCCTCTCACCAACGGCAAAACAGTGGAGTACACAACGATGTAAATGGCTAGAATCGCTGCTAGTTCTAGTAGGCCGATTACGCCGTGGTGGAATATTGTTTGCGGTATAAATACGAGGGGTATTGCTGACACCGCGCTCGCTAGATACACGGCTGCTAGCTTCATCTTGGGAAGCCTGACGCCTAGCCCCCTCACTATGAGGATGTGCATAACCGCTGCTGTAAGAACTGTTGAAATTGTTGTTGCGATGGCCACGCCGAAAACGCTGAGCCTTATAGCCAAGCCGAGGGAGGCTGATAGGAGTATGGCTGCAGAGATTGCGGCCGAGTAAGTGTTAAGTTTCGTGTTGTTCAGTCCTCCGAATAGTGAGCCTTGAGTTTGCCCACCTACACCCACCGCGAGGTACCCCGTAGCGAATATTGATAGTAGAAGGTAGAACCTAGAGTAGATCGAGCCATATAGAATCGTAACGACGGGTTTCGCTGTTAATGCAAGAAAGATGCTTATGGGTACAACCAGCGTGGTCGCTATCTTAGTGGCACTCACATAAGATGAGTTGATCTTAGCTTTGCTGTTTTGCGCTGAAACCTCTGAGAAGGCCACTCCAGCCATAGTGCTGACAGGGTATGCTACTATACTGATCAGTGTGGCCAGATTCTGTGTTGCCGTGAATGCTCCAACGGCGGCCGCACTAGCGAAGCTTGCCAAGATTACTAACTGGATCTGTCTCGAAACACCATTGAGGATATTTGCTGCGTAAAGTGGTAACCCGAAGGACGTTACAGTCTTGAAGGTTTTCGCATCAAATTTAAGCTGCCTAGTCCTAGTAGTCTTAAACAACCATATCGTACCAGCTATGGCTGCTAAGGCAAAACTCACTATTGTTCCAATCAGCGCACCATATATGTGTAAACCTATAAGTATGAGGCCAATGGATAAAGCGGTCTTGGTGAATGATTGAATGAGCATAATAGCTGAAACCTGCTTAGTCTTATAGTAGCCATTGAGCGCTGCTGTGGTATAGTTCATCAAGCCCTGAAAAAATATTGTCACGCTTGCGAGCTGAGCTAAGTAGGCTATGGTTGGCTGGTGGAGTATATAGGACGCATATGCTGGGGCGGCGACAATGGAAACCAGTGATATAAATGCATAGAGTATAGCAGCATACAGATACGTGGAAGTAGCTATACCATCAGCCTCCACATTTTTACCCAAAGCATTATAGTATGCCACATACCTCGCTGTTGCTCCCCCGAAACCCACCTGCGTGAACACGAAGAATGTGGCTGAGGGCACTAGAAGCAGTGTGTATAGGCCATAGTTCGTGGCGCCCAGCAGTCTAGCTACTAATATTATCCCTAACCCTTGGATTATCTGTGAGAGTGTGTTACCTATAAATAGATGCCCTGCGCCGCTGGCAGCCCTCTGTTTAAGCATGGCCTCCAACCATTTGACCGCTAAATCAATTTAATCCTTATCGAGATTACACGAAAAAATCTAAAAAGTGTTAGAGGTGGAGGAGCACGAAGATTGCCACAAACACTATGGATATGGTGTTGAGAACCTTTATGAGCGAGTTTATGCTTGGCCCAGCTGTGTCCTTGAATGGGTCGCCCACCGTGTCTCCGCTCACCGCTGCGGCGTGGGTGGGTGTGCCCTTACCACCAAAGTTGCCAGCTTCAATATACTTCTTTGCGTTGTCCCATGCGGCACCCGCATTGGCCATCAGTAGGGCGAGGAACACTCCTGAGACCACGCTGCCTATGAGCACTCCGCCGAGGGCTATTGGTCCGAGTATTATACCCACGGCGAGGGGGGTGAGTATTGCTAGGAGGGCTGGTTTTACGAGTTCTCTGAGTGCTGCACTCGTGCTTATATCCACGCATTTATAGTAGTCGGGCTTGGCCTTCCCCTCAAGTAGCCCTGGTATCTCCTTGAACTGCCTTCTAATTTCGTTAACCATTTGGTAACCAGCTCTACTCACGGCTCCTATTAGGAATGAGGAGTAGTAGAATGGTAGTAGACCACCTATTAGTAGACCTATGAGTAGGTAGGGGCTTGTCAAGTTGAACACCGGTGGGTTGAGGCCCTTCGCCAAATAGTAGCGCTGGACTTCGCCCTGAAATGCTATGAAGAGTGATAGTGCCGCAAGCGCCGCTGAGCCTATGGCGAAGCCCTTCGTGGTCGCCTTAGTTGTGTTACCCACGGCGTCGAGTTTATCGGTAACCTCTCTGACACCCTCAACACCCGCCATCTCAACTATTCCATTAGCATTATCAGTTATTGGACCGAACGCGTCAATGGATAGGATGATGCCTGTGAGTGAAAGCATACTCATGGTCGTTATAGCAGTCGTGTACACACCGAAGTAGTAGTTTCCTCCGCTTGCATAGGTGCCCGCAGCAAATGAAGCTATTATGGCAACCACGAGTAGGAGGGCGGTTGGAGCCGCGCTTCTGAGCCCAAGCGCGAATCCTGATAGGAAGTTTATAGCTGGCCCAGTCTGGGATGCCTCGGCAACCTCTCTCACAGGTTTGTAGGTGTACGATGTAAAGTAATCGGTTATCTTCTCGATTATGACCACTACGGCGATTCCTAGCACGACGGCGCCAGTGAGTGCGTACCCTAAGAGCGGGTGCGCCCTGAAGGTGTAGAGTGTAAAGGCTGCGTCGAGTACCACTGCTACGGCTGCAGCGATGTATAGCGCACCGCTTAGAATACTCATGGGTTCACCTTTGCTTGATCGACGCACATATAGGCCTCCGAGTATTGAGGCCACGACTCCTATTCCACCGATTGTTAGCGGGTAGGGTACTAGTCTTGGCTGGTTAAGTAAAGCTGAAGTACCGCCTAGGAACACGAACGTGCCAAGGAGTACTGCTGCAAGCGCCGTCACAATATATGACTCGTAAACATCAGCACCCATCCCAGCGCAGTCACCCACGTTGTCACCCACGTTGTCAGCGATAACTCCAGGGTTCCTTGGGTCATCTTCAGGTATGCCCTCCTCGACCTTACCCACTATGTCCGCACCCAAGTCGGCTGCCTTAGTGTATATTCCGCCCCCAACCCTTATGAAAAGGGCTATAAGGCTTGCGCCGAAGCCGAACCCCACGAGCGCGGTGGGTTGGGGGAAGAAATGGTAGAACACGCCCAAGCCTATTAGCGCGAGGCTTGGCACGGTCATACCCAGCACCGACCCACCTCTGAAGGCTACGGTGAGCGCACTCCCTAAACCATTCTTTGCGGCCTCAGCTACACGAGAGCTTGAGCGAACGGTTACACCCATGCTTATGTATCCGGCGAGCGCTGATAGTAATCCACCCACCACGAAGCCGAGCGCAACTACGGGGCGCGGCTCGATGAGTACGCCAATTATGATTGTGAGAACCACTGCAATGGGTATTATGGTTGTGTACTCCCTTCTCAAGAAGGCGTTAGCGCCAACGCGGATAAAGTCAGCCAACTCCTTCATTTTCTGACTCCCTGGACTTTGAGACAAGACATTGCGCACTAGTAGTCCCGCATAGATTAACCCCAGTAGGCCGCCTACCAAGGCAATAATCTCAGTAACATAGACCATGTTTGAATCCCCTATCTCCTGTGTAAAACTTAGATGTACTTTTCAGCTTAACGATTCGTAGACCATACATATATCGCCACAACGGGTTGCCTACTTAATTCAAACTGACAGAAAGATTAGAGTAAGAACGTATTTTTATTCAAAGAAACAATTTTTCTGACAAGTATTTCAATAATTTTGCTGTTGTTTATCATCCTTATATTTGAATTAGGCCATAACGGAAACTATTTAGAACAAAATAAAGCTTGAGTTTGGAAAATGTATTTCTTGACTACTAGGGCTAAATACAGTAGCCCATAGCAGCAGAATTAGGGGTTCTGTGTACACACCGGGTAGGTTAGAAGGCTTAACCGGTGGTGCTGAAAGCCAAGCGATAGGGTGTGGTAACTCACAGATGTTAACAAACTTCTAAGCAAGAATGCTCGGAGGGTAGTAAATGCAATGCGAAAACAATCTACGGTGCACAGGTTCTGACCTCCTTCCACTTGGATGTGTGGGGTCACCGACCCGCAGGCCGCCGTACGGCACCTCCCATCGATTTACAGGCCGTGTAAAATCAACCTCCTCGTAGCTATAGAGGTATACTCAGCGGTCCGCTTTGCGTTTTTCCTAGGGCTGAAGCCACTCTCACCACGCTTTCGACCCAAAGCCCCGCACGGCCCTCGTAGATTTAGGCACCCGCAGCGTATCAGCCCACCCAGAACATCACTGCTTGGACGTGTATCCAAGCACATCCACCCCCATCATAATATGGTATGCGTTTTCTCCGTTTTTACAGTAATTATCAAGGTTGAAAACACCTAGTAAGGCTTGACGCGGGGTTTAACTCGGGTATAAGTGTGAAACAATCTCAAATCTGGGTTCATACACACACTATTGGTGCCCAAGTGAGAATTTTAGGTGTAACTGAGGACTCAAGGTTTCTAGCGGGTGGTAGAATCGCCTTCATTAAGTTGATGAAGGCGCTTGCCTATGCTGGAAACAGCGTCACGGTGCTTAGTAGCACTGGCGCCACAGTGGGGGTAGTGAATCCAGAGCCCGCGAGAACTATAAGAATCGATGTGCCACAAGCAAGAATAATTGGTCCCCTACTGTTTGTTCTCAAAATGTTTTTCTATCTTCCAAGGCAAATTTCGCAGGTGGAAATCATCCTAGTTAACTCGGGGTATACCGTGTATGTGGTGGCAGTAGTTGGGAAACTTTTGAGGCGAAAGGTTGTTGTGCTTCAGCATGATGTTCTAGGCTTAGACTACCTCCAGTCAATCGCTTCTACCACAAGTAGGAAATACACATCAATCCTGCGCTGGATCACCATATACACCCCACTCAAAATTGTGGACGGAGTTCTTTGCATAAGTGATTCAACCATGAAGAGGCTAAGAAGAATGGGGTATTCTGGACCGGCTTACGTTGTTGGTAACGTGGTGGGTTAGTTGAGGGTTATCTCGGTCTCTAGGTTAGAGCCAAGTAAGCGCCCGTACGATTTCTTAGCGGTGGCACAGAGGGTGTGTCAAAAGAGAGGCCCAGTTGAATTCATCTGGGTGGGTGATGGTACAATTAAGATGAAGGTAGTTGAAGCCGCTAAGAAGATGGGTCTCGAAACGGTGAAATTTGTGGGCAAACTCTCTGAAGAAGCAAAGGATCAGCTTATGCGCCAATCTGATGTGTATGTGAGCACAAGTGAATCCGAGGGATTCGCCTTAACTATAGGTGAAGCCTTTCTGGCACAGCTGCCTGTTGTGGTTTACGACCTCCCAATCTATAGCGAAGTCTATGATGACTTTCCACTTAAAGCTAAAAGGTTTGATGTTGACGAGTTCTCAGATAAGGTGGTCGTGGCCCTAGATAGGCCGGACTGGCTACAAGCCAGGGTGACGCAAGCCAAACGCTTTGTTGAGCAAAACTACTCCTACCTCAGCGTTGGACTCAGAGCTACGAAGGCTCTTAATGAAATACTTGGGTTAAGGTGAAGCGCTCTGTTTTTGAGCCTCACGTTTAAGGATATCGAATAGTTCAAGTGCGGTTCTATCCCAGTTGAACTCTTCAGCCACAGTTCTAGCCTGCCTCCCGAGTTTATCCCTTAATTCTCTATCGGCCATAATGGAGTCAACCTTTGCTCTGAGGTCTTTGGGGTCGTTTTCAAAAAGCACTCCTGCTCTACCAACAACTTCAGGTATCCCTCCCGAGTTAAGGCCTAAGACTGGTTTGCCGCAGGCCATGGCCTCAAGGCATACCAGCGGAAACGGGTCGCCCACGCTTGTGACGAGCACAACTGAGGCCGCCTGGTAGAGCGCCCTTATCTCCTCCATAGCTGGGTTCTCCACTATTCTAATGTTTGATGCCCCCTTTGCTTCCCTTAGGATTTCCCCATAATACTTGATATCGTCAGGTGAATCCTTCCTTGCATATCCAGAAAGAATCAAATTATGTTTTGATCCTTTAAGCGCCCTAACCGCTAGTAACTGATTTTTATAGCGTTGGAATCGACCATTTAAGTAGATGTACCCCTTATCCTCCCAAGTGGGTTTAAAGAAGTCTGTGTCCACCCCCGAATATAAAACGAGGGTGTCGGCGTCCGGCTCTAATCTTAAAATCATCCTTTTGGTAAACTCGCTGTTACATATGATGGGTTTGTATCTGAGTGATTCCTTCTCGATTGAGTCTAGGTGTGTGAGCCACCTGTATGCACGGTTCAACGGCCCATGTTCTACTGGAACAGGCACGTGAACCCTTGATACAGCGGGTGTATCTATCCCCCCTAAAATATACTTGGTCCATAGGAATCCCGCCCCAAGCATTATTATGTCTGGTCTCCACTCATAGGCCTTTAGTGTTGCAGCCCTAACTGCCCTCATAGAGTAGTACATTCTAAACCTTCCAAACAAATCTAGCCGATGGGGGACAACTTGTTTATCCATTTGGACGAGTTCCTTGAAAGCGGTTGAGGAGTCGAATCTATTACAGAATAGTTTGACTTGGCAGCCAAGATCTCTCAGCCTCTTTTCGGTTTCAATTATAAACCTCTCAACGCCGCCTCTTATATCGGGGGCAATATAAACATAGGCCACTTTCAAACTATACTATCCCCCACTATGTTTGCAGAGTCAAAAGCCCTGATTCTCAAGGTATTCTTTGATTGGTAGCCAATTAACGCAGTATAGTCTCAGTGATCCAGAGGAATAACTTAGCATCGTTATTGAGGCATTGCTGATTCTAATACGCCTAATCCATTCCCCGTGGGTACCGAGGGCTGCGGCTACAAGTGCTCTAATTGGTTCAAGGTGTGTCACGAACACTATCCGCCTCCTGCCAGCCGACGAGAGCTCTTCAACAAGGTTCATCACCCGTTGTATAAGGTCGGAGAACTTTTCAACCCCATATTTTTGCTCGCCTGTAAAATATTCTCTGTACCAGAAAGGGTCGGATGACCTTACCTCCGCATAGCTTCTACCCTCGAGCCCCCCTAACCCAACCTCTCGTAACCTCTCTTCAACTGTGACGTTGATCCCAAGCTTAGTGGCTATAATTGAAGCGGTTTCCATAGTTCTAACCGTGGGGCTGGAGTATATTGCTTCAACCCCGATACCGGTTAGGTTATCCGCCACAAGTTCGGCTTGCCTATGACCTTTAGGAGTCAACTTAGTGTCATGCGTCGGGAAAAAGTTGGATACATTTGCCTCTGTTTCAGCGTGACGCACACAGTAAACCATCAACTCACGTAGACACCAACGCAAAGCCTACTTAGGATATCAATAATTTAAGCTTAAACCTTCAGCTAAAAATATTAGGTCTAAGGGTCATAGGTCAAAGTAGGCGGACTGATGCACTTAAATAACCTTAGCGGTGATTGCTTGTGGGTCTGGCATGGCCGGGGACTGCGAAATCCACTAAGTTTTGGATGCTAAGTTTCTCACACGAAGAGCCAGACTTGGAGCTGATATACTGTGTTTAAGAAACCATCCCAAAGTCTTTTTGGACCTAACTCTGAGGTTAATGTGCTCAGTTTTTGGAGGGAGAATAGGGTCTTCGAACGGAGTGTTGAAGCTAGACGTGGAAGACCGCTTTTCCGGTTTCTAGAGGGGCCACCCACAGCTAACGGGTTACCGCATCACGGTCACATTAGAACTAGGATGTTCAAAGACCTAGTTCTCAGGTATGCGGCTATGCGGGGATACTATGTTCCACGCATCGCTGGCTGGGACACCCATGGTCTCCCAGTGGAGTTAGAGGTGCAGGCCGAACTGGGGCTCAAGTTTAAGGAGGATATCGAGGCGTTCGGCCTCTCTAGGTTCGCGGAGGAGTGTAAGAAAAATGTGTTCAAATACGAAGCCGAGTGGAGGAGGCTTACTGAAAGGATCGGGTTCTGGTTGGACCTTGAACACGCCTACATAACCTTTAAAAACGAATATATAGAGTCCGTGTGGTGGTCGATTAAACAGCTATATGATAAGGGGCTTATCTATAAGGGTTTTAAGGTGGTGCCCTATTGTCCGAGGGATGAGACACCGCTTAGTAGCCATGAGGTAGCATTGGGGTACGATGAAGCCGACGACCCCTCGGTGTACGTTAAATTTCGAATAATAGAGGGCCCCCACAAAGACGAAGTTCTCGTGGTGTGGACGACGACGCCTTGGACCCTGCCCTCAAATGTTGGTATAGCTGTCAACCCTTCAGCCGACTATGCGCTTGTTGATGTGAACGGAGAGAAGCTTTTGTGTGTTGTGAATAGGCTGAAAGCGGTGTTTGGGGATATATCTCCCCTCAAACTATATAGGGGCTCCGAGCTTATAGGCGCCCGCTACGTTCCTCCCTACGATTATGTTAAATCGGATGGGGATAAGTATCGGGTTGTGGGTTACGAGAACGTATCTGTAGAGGACGGTACAGGTATTCTCCATATGGCTCCTGCATTCGGTGAGGAAGACTATGAGGTGTGTAGACGAAACGGCCTCGCTTTCTTCCAGCCTGTTGATTCAAAGGGTAGATTCACATCCGATGTGGAGTGGTTAAAGGGTGTGTTTGTGAAGGAAGCAGACCAGCAGATCATAGCAGACCTTAAACGTAGAGGACTGTTAGTGAAGGCTGAGCGTATAAGGCACACCTACCCCTTCTGTTGGAGGTGCGGTTCGCCTCTACTCTACTATGCTTGGCCCACCTGGTTCATAAGGACTACCGCGCGGAAAAGTAGAATCCAGGAGTTGAATCAGCAGATAGAATGGTACCCATCCCATATACGCGATGGGAGGTTCGGTGAATTCCTTCGTGAAATGGTTGATTGGGCTCTGAGTAGGAACAGGTACTGGGGTACACCGCTTCCCATATGGGAGTGTGCCAAGTGCGGTAACAGAGTGGCTGTGGGTAGTATGAGGGAGCTTCTTGAATTGGCTGTGAAGAAGCCTGAACGATTGGAACTGCATAGACCCTTTGTGGACGAGTTCGTTCTGCGTTGCGGTGCGTGTGGTGGAGACATGAGGAGGGTGAGTGAGGTGATCGACGTATGGTATGATTCGGGCTCCGCTAGTTTTGCAAGGTTCCACTACCCATTTGAAGGAGCGGAGGAGTTTAAGGCGAATTACCCAGTTGACTTCATCTCGGAGGGTGTGGACCAAACACGTGGATGGTTCTACAGCCTCCACGTGCTAGGCACACTGCTCTTCGATGAGAAGGCCTACAGGAAGTGTGTTGTTATAGGATTAGTACTCAACGAGAAGGGTGAAAAGATGTCGAAGAGTAAGAAGAACTATGTTGACCCTTGGCTCCTTCTCGAGCGCTACGGAGCAGACCCCTTCAGATGGCACATCCTCGGCTCAACGCCGATTTGGGAGCCAATCAAGTTCGGCGAGGCCGGTGTGGCCGAGGCTCAGAGGAGGTTCTTCAACATACTTGAAAACTCGATAACATTCTTCCTCACATACGCTGAACTGGATGGATTTGACCCAAGGCTTAACTTGGTCCCCCCCGAGGAGAGGCCCCCAATAGATAGGTGGCTACTCACCGAGCTCTCAAACCTTGTGGGCAACGTCACCCTCTGGCTCGATGAATTCGAGGTTAATAGGGCTGTGATAGCGACTGAGAGATTCGTGGTCGAAGACCTGAGCCAATGGTATATTCGGAGGTCGAGGCGGAGATTCTGGAAGGAGGAGAAGGATAGGGATAAATGGTCCGCCTACTCAACACTCTACGAAGTGTTACTCACGCTTTCAAAACTGCTCGCGCCCATAATACCCTTTACATCTGAAAAAATATACCAGACGTTAAGATCTGAGGGTGAACCGTTGAGCGTCCACCTATGCGATTACCCTGTAAGGGGATTCGAGGACCTCAAAGCACACTCGGGTGTAGCTGCATCAAGAGTTGTTGTTGAAGCGTTTAGGGCTGCTAGAAACGAGGCGAAAATAAAGACCAGAATGCCCCTGAAACTGGGGCTTGTGTACTGCGGGGACGATGTATGGGAGGGTGTTCAGGAGAACATGGAGCTAGTTCTGGATGAAGTGAATGTCAAGGAGCTCAGGCGTCTAACTAGTCTTAAAGGGTATATAAAGTACGCTGTGAAACCAAAACTAGGTGCACTGGGTAGGAGGTTTAAGTCGAAGGCGAAGAGTGTCTTGGAGCTTATTGAAGCTAATAACGAGCAGCTAGCCATTCAACTATCTGAAGCGGGTAGTGCTAATCTTCTAGTGGATGGTGAAGAGGTCAAGCTGACACACGATGAATTAGAGCTCCTACTCGGCACCCAGCCCGGTTACGTTCACTATGGGAGGGATGGTGTTCACGTGTTCCTTAACACCGAGGTCGACAAGGAAATGGAGAGGGAGTGGCTCATGAGGGAGGTGGTGCGGAGAATCCAGCTAACCCGTAAAGAGTTAAACTTGAAATACGATGAGAAAGTCGGGCTACTATTATGGGTGGACGATGATTCACTCAAAAGCGTTATACAGGAGTACGCCGATCACATAATGAGGGAGACGCTTGCGGACAGCCTCGAGTTTAACGAGTCGGCTAAGAATTCTGTCAAACACCAGGTCGAAGAGTATACACTATGGGTGAAGCTCAACACCGCTAGCTAGCAGGGTGGGGGTACACTCGTCGTGCCGTTAAACGGCGAATAGTACCACACCACGGTTTCATTGGGTAGGAGGTAGTAGGTGTTGGCTGCGCTCGGGCCCTCGACCCAACAGTTCTGGGTGCCCCCCACATAAACCCAATACGTCCAATAGGTGCTCGCCGAGTTGTTATTACTCAAACCGTTTATCGCGGTGATATAGTAGCCCTCGATCCCGTAATTGGTATAGTTTATCTTCCACCCAGCTTTAACCATGGCCTGATATAGGTTGTAGCCCTCACTAACACTCATGTTGTACCACTCTATACTCTTATTCGTATAGCTACCCAAACCCAGGTTAACCTTGATGGGCACCTTCAAACCGGCAACCTCCTCCCTCAGCGAGGCATTCTGGGTATAGAAGTATGCCGAGAGGCTTCCAAAAATAATTGTGAGCACCACGAAGACTAGGGCGATGGGCATCCACACGTTGGGTTTCCCGCTACTAGTGGGCTGCGACATTTTCAACCCTCACCTCCAAGCCTAGCCTTGTGAAAGCGGAGATCAGCACGGGGATCACCAGCATGAACACCAAAAAGTCGGATACCTCATGAATTACAGAGAAGGGTATACCCATGATGAGCGAGTAAACCACCCGGTTCCATATGGGTCCAGCATAGAAGTATATACCAGTATACACATTTGTTATGAAGTCATATATTGCAGCACAAACGAAACCCACGAACCCTAAAACAACACGTCGAGCCATACCAGAGCCCACAGCTAGGTTGAGTCTACGCATCCCCCAACCCGCTAGGGCGTAGGTGGTCTCGCCACCCATAAGCACCAAGAGTAACCCTGGAGTGGCTGAGCCGTAGGGGTTGATTGTTCCATATACAAGCCAGCTCAAGATTGCAACGGATCCACCCACCTCGAAACCGAAGAGATAGGCTCCCAAAAACACTAAACCATCCATCAGCTTGACGTTAGGAACACCGACTAACAAGTAATCGGTGGCAACGCTCACTGCGGTAAGTAGCGCAATAAGCGAAACCTTGCGAGAAACACTCATCAGTGGATGGTTTATCCAACAGTATTAAAAACCTTACGAACAACACTATCCCTAGTTTTCCATAATTGATACCCCACGTTTCAGCTAACGGTTCAACCTCCATCACTCCATGAGCCAAACAACGCTCATTTTACGCGTTTTCAAATCTATTGAAAAGTGTTAAAACAGCGTAGGATTAAATCTGTTAGGCGCGTATAGGTTGGTGACCTAAAATGAGCCCATGTTTAATAGCAGCCATACAGGTTCTAGGCTCTGTGGCTGATAAGGTAGCACTATTTGTGGCGTCAAGGAGCACACCACCAGGTCTTCAGACTGCACTAGAACACGTCCCCATATGGACTCACGCCCACCAAGTTCTCGAAAACCACCTCTCGCTATATACGGGCAGCGGAGTGGCTGTGGGAGTGGGTACTGGGTTAGCGGCAAAGAAGCTGGCGTTAAAGAAAGCTCTAATTGGTAAGCATACTAGTAGTTGAACTACGTAGCAAGGCTAAAGCTTTTTATCGAGAGTCGTAGGCAGCCGGCTACCGATAACACTAGCTATTCTCGTTTTTCATAAAAACCTGTTAGGTTGAAGCGAATTTAGTTGATGGTAAAGCCAATCTGCACTTTTCCATACACAGGATGGAAAAAGTAATCGTTATATGTTTAGTTGTGCTGTTAAACGCGGGATGTTGGAGGCACTAATTCGAGGAGTGAGGGTGAGGGGTCCAGCTGCTACGTTTAACGCTTACGACATGGTTGAGTGCATCCTCATATTGGGTGAGAAGGGAAGCATCGGTAGGGGTAAGTTGGGGGGGTTGCTCCTGCTTGGCCCAGGGGCTGTTAGAACCCTTATTTCGAGGCTTAAAAGTAAAGGGTACATCAGGGTTGATAGGAACGGTTGCAAGCTCTCCCCTAAGGGTTCATCTCTCTATTCTGAGCTCACCAAGAAAATAGTTTATAGGGGTGGGTTTAGATGCTGGGATAAGAGTTTGGGTAGGGAGTGCTTCTTAACATGTGTGAGGGGTGTGGATCTTAGCTCCATTAATGTGGTTGGTTTAAGGGATATAGCGGTTAAGGCTGGGGCTGACGGTGCGCTTATACTCAGCTATAATGCTGGGGAGTTCTACTTTGCAGGTGAAAAAGTTTCATATGAGAAAACCCGGCCAGTTGAGTTTTGGAGGGAGATAAAGACCCGTTTCACATTCGGTGACGGCGACACACTCATAGTGGGTTTTTCGGATGACAAGAGGTCTGCGAGGGATGGTGCACTCGCAGCTGCGCTAAGCCTCATCAGGGTCTAACGCAGAACCCTGAGCATGTCGATGTATTGGTCGAGGTTCAGTAGAAAGTCCCTGAGTGCATATGATGCCACGACGGGAACACCGTCTACGAAGCCATTGGAGCCGAGTGTTACCATCAATGGGTAAACCTCTTTATCCCTGAGGGATTCCGCGAGAAGCGCGCTTCGTTCAACTTGTTTTTGAACGTACACTCCTAAACCACGCGTCTTAGACCAGTGTTTACAGTCCACCGAGAAGACTCGTCTACCCTGAATTGCTAACACATCGACCTGCCGCCGCACACCTCTATGTTTAAATCTGTAGTCATGCTTAACATCGTAGCCAAACGATTCAAAGGCATTGGAAACAAACATTTCGAACTCACGCCACTCGAGGAGGCGTGTTACTTCGTCAACACTGCAACCCATTCTGACGGCCTCAACCGCCAGCTCACACCTGTTCTGAACAACCAGAATCCTACGACCATCTAAATCGGTGTGCACAATCACACCGGGTAACTCACCTTGAAAATCGCCTTCAAATACAGTATTACCATTTCGCAAAAGACTCAGCATTAGGGATAATACTCCTACTCTATGCGTTTTACCTCAAAATAGGTATTAACCCAAAAATATTAACATTGGGGTTTGTTCGAATTAGTAGTGGGGTCGCCATCGCATCTCACTGCTACTAGGAATTAGGGGTAGAAGGTCTTTGTTAACACAACTGACTTCCTCCCAGCCCTGAAGGGCGAGGGTTCCCCTCCTGTGTAGTGCCCGAGTGCATTAGAAAACTAAACTTATAGGTATTCCTAGCTGCCTTCGAGTGGTAACTACGCCTTAAGTATACCTCGTCGCTCCGCGTAGAGTATTATTACCGCAATGATACCGAAGAGGGCGAAGAGGGCTACGTTTAACTCGAAAGGTGGAGTCGTCCTACCATGGCTCCTAGCGTATAGCACGGAGGCTCCTAGGGGGACAAACGCAAGGAAGGCCAATATCACTTCGAGCACTTCTGAGGTGTTCATTTTAATTGTAATTAGCAACCCGGAGTGATACTTAAACCTCTCCATTTAAATCGGGACTGATTTCCTCCCAGCCCTGAAGGGCGAGGGTTCCCCTCCTTTGTAAATCGGAAAATGGGCTGCGCCATAGGTTAATGTGTTCCGAAGCCTATCCGGCTGGGGATAGCTGCTTGATTAACTCTTCCTTGTTAGCGAAGTGTTTGCGTGCTGGCTCAAGCATTTTTATTAGGTTCTCTGCAACAGTAGCTTTAAGATCCAAGGGATGTATTTCACCTTTCAGGTATAGAGCCTTCAATTCGGGCCATGTTACCTCGATGGGTCCCCCCTTATGCGGGGGTCTGTCCACTAGGAGTGTCTGTTTGTCGTCCCTAAGAATCAGGTGTTGAACGTAGTCCACGATTGGATTGTTCTCGATAACCCTTTCAGGGCAATACGCCCTTCTTATCTTCGAGCGAATTTCCTCGGGTTCGTCGTGTATGAATATGGCTGTGTCGGGTTTGGACTTGGACATCTTGGATGATATTTGGGCGTCCAATGCCTCGTTTTCATCCATACCCATCTTTCTTGGGCCGGTGAGACCCGCGAGTAAGTGGTGGTGTACAGCTACGGGGGACCACAAGCCAAGAGTTGGGCCAACCTCTTTGGCTAGCATGTTGGCCTTCCTCTGATCCATGCCCAGCTGTGCTATGTCCGCGCCAAGCATGAATATGTCGGTCACCTGCATCATTGGGTAGATGTATGCGCCGAACTTCAACGCCTCACTCTGGGTTCTACCCATGATGGGGAGGGCGCGCACAACGTGGTTCAGCGTGACACGGCTAGCCACCCGGAGCAGGGTTTCCCAATACTCACTTCTGGATACCAAGTCATCTGCCATGACGTATTCAACGGCTGAGGGATCCACACCTAAAGCGGTCCATCCCTCAATGAAATATTTGGCGGCTATACGGATCTTCTCCATGTCACCCCCAAACTTGTTGTTCAGCCAAGCGTGCCAAGTTGCAAGCAACACTTTATACCTCACGCCAGCCTTAACCAAATCCATTATTTTTAGCGCGGATAGTAGGCCTGTTCCGAGATGCATTAGACCGCTTGGCTCAAAGCCGTTGTACGCTATGGGTTTGTCCTTAGATGCTAACAACTCACGTAGCTCTTGGAGGGTGACTATCTCCTCGCATGGTCTACGCGCAATGAGCTCGACACGTGATTCTACATCCATATGTGAACACATGGTAAAGTGTACTGAGGATATAAAAAATGATTGGTTTAACCCATGTTCACTTGGTTAACGGTCCGCTGACCATTTGCATCGAGCTTCGACTCCGGTGTCAAATGGGAGTCGCTCACATCGTTGTAAACTCTAGTAAGTGATTCGTTTGGATCCCATGGTAGATATACGAGTGAGGCTATTGTGCACCCATCCTTACCTCTGGGTACCTCCATTGACTCAACCACATACTTGGTCTTCGTTATTGTGAGGCCACGAACCTTGGCCATCTGCTCTAACTTGTATTTCAGCTCAGCTGTGAGCGCACGCTCATCCTTGTAGCCGTGGGCTTCAGCCACAAGACCATAACCCACGCCGGCGGGTGAAGAACACAAAGCGTAGGCCACACCTGCACCTATGGTTTCACGGCTCCCACCATCCATTCTAGCCAGTACAGCGAATGTTATTGTTCCCGGTGTTAGCATCACGGGCTCGATCTCTTGGGCATCCGGTGGGAGTATGCTTGAGACAGAAACCAAGTTACACTGGGTAATACCCGCCGCCATTAGTGCCTCGTCGAAGGCGTTAAGCGGTGAAATAGAGCTTGCGGCTTTACCCTTCGTAAGGAAGAAGTACTTCGGCAGAAATCCCCCGTGAATTGTTTTTTGTTTAACCACCTGCACCTGGGGTCTTTTTCCTCCAACGTTAGTTTACTTCAACCACTTAAAAACCTTATGGTCATCTTCTGACGGTGTCCAGATAAGGCTTAAACGTGGTGGGCGCCACGGTTCGGAATTGGTGAGCGACCGTGGAGTCCACCACGGACATATTCGAATTCTTCAGGGATAGTGTCCGGATTAGTGTATAGTGTGCGCGTCGCACCCAAGCGTGGGAAAAGCGTTATCCGGACACCATCCATCGTCTCAGGGTATTCGAGTGAGCTACCCCGCCCTTCAAGGAGGGCGAGGTTTTGGAACGTTTATAAAGTGGGACAAGGCATTATCCGCGCACAATACGTGTTCTTATGTAATGTGTTGTGTAAAAAAGGAGCATCGAAATCGAAAATCACTTTGTTCTGACCGATTAGGTAAACGTTAAACGGCTTTGCTTGATGGTTTTCTGCTGAGCTCTAGTAGCGCTTCGAGTGATGCCTCTGTTGCCCTATGAATGCCCTCTATTACTTCTGGCTCATAGGGTTTCTGTCCGCGTAGGACTTCTGACTTCTTTTTCCCATATATTAGGTTACCATCGCAGACTAGAATTGCGCCAGCCTTCACACCCTTTATACTCGATAAAACGAAAAGGCCTGAGGTCTCCATTTCCACGCTCACCACGTTTAGGTCGTGCCATCTTTTCGCCACATCAATGCTTTCAGCATAGTATGCTTCGCTTGTCCACACTACTCCCTCGTGGAATCTGAGCCCACTCCTAGCACAGTACGAGCTGAGTGCTTCAACAACGTCTCTACTAGCCACCGCTGGGTATCCTAGCGGTGCGTACATCTGTGTTCCACCGTCAGTCCTAACCGAGGCGGTGGCCACAACCAAGTCGCCCACCTTAACGTCGGGTTGGAGACCCCCAGTGGTGCCAACCCGTATCAAAACCTTTGCGCCCACTCTTAACAATTCTTCCACGGTGATTAACATGGCTGGAACACCTATACCCGAACTCACGATGGACACTGGTAGCCCCTTATAGTGCCCATTCACCGTTACAAACTGTCTATTCTCAGATACCTTGATGGGGTTGGATAGATGGGTCGCCATCAATTCGACCCTTTTAGGATCACCTGGGATGAGGACGTGTTCTGCTACGTCTCCCTTACCAACCATGAGGTGGGGTTGTAAAACATCCTTGTTTGCGGCCATGTCGTAGAACATGGACTCTAAGATTTAACATTTATTGTATTATGGGACACGCTGTGTGAGCTGGACTAGTTCAGCACACGGATGTATTCGGAGCCACTAGGCTTGGGCACCGTTTGAACGTCTTCTACAACAAATTCGTAGGAGTATGGGCCTGTACGCTTTTTTCGCCCGCTCACACTGAGCCTCTTATACTGGAATAGTGGGCAGTCCAAAACCAGGCTCTCGTACTCACCCCCCTCACCAATTATACTCACACCGTAGCGTCGGCTAAGCCTGACTAGGTTTTGGAGGTCTTCTGCTTGAATGAGTCTCCCCACCCATGTATCACTGAACCCGAGGGCGTATACCCCAGAGAACATGAATTTGAATCCATGGTCTAAATAGGCCTTAAACAGTGTTTCGGGTTTCTTGTGCCAGAGTGGTGAGAAACACCTTAGGCCAGCGGCCTCACACGCCGAGTCGAACCTTACACGTTGGTACTCGCTCCAAACCCCACCGGTCACCAAAGCCTCAAAGCCACGCTCCTCTTTCAGTCTCGAAAGTTGAGATGAGAACTCTTCCACCTCGACTTCCCTGACCCCACTCACACTGAGGCTTGCAAGCGTTAGGTTGGCGCATTCAGCTTGTTTCTCGACAACATGTAGATTCACCGTGTGGAACATGTATGAGTCTGGGGCTCTGGGTAGAATCCTCACAAGGAGGACCGGCTCCCACCCCTGAATAGCCATATAGTAGGCTGCGAAGAGAGAGTCTTTACCCCCGCTGATTAGGGCGGCGAACTTCATCTCGCTAACCTTTTAGTACACGAAGTACAACTCTATTAGTGTGGGTTTACTCTTAAAAGAGGTTTACGCGGCTTACGACCCAGATACGGGTAAGACTGTCAGGGATACGAATATTTACATTGAGGATGGCTTTGTGAGCGAGATGGGTGAGCGTTTAGGTGCCTCCTGGAAGAGCGATACGGTAATCGAGTGTAAACGCAAGATTGTTTTACCCGGCTTCGTGAATGCCCACACACACCTCGCCATGACCCTTCTACGCGGCTACGCAGAAGATATATCGTTGCAAGAGTGGTTAAACGCTAAGATCTGGCCCGCTGAACAAAGGCTCGACAAACACAAAGTATACGCGGCTGCAAGGCTAGCTGGGCTAGAGCTCCTATACTCAGGTGTTACAGCTGTGGCCGACATGTACTTCTTCGAGGATAGTGTTGCTTCCGCCGTAACATCGCTAGGCCTTAGAATACTTGCCGCACCAGCTATTTTCTCCAGTGGGTTTATGGGTTCCAGCCTGAGGGAGGCCATCAACACTGTAGGCAGTATTAGGGAGAATCGGTTGCTCAAATGGGCTCTTGGACCACACTCGACCTACTCCTGCAACAAAGACACGCTTGGAGAGATAAGGGAGGCGGCGGAGGAGAGAGCGCTCAGAACCCATATTCATCTGGGTGAGTCTAGGCGCTCCCAGGTCACAGCTGAAACAATATACGGGAAGAGAGAGGTGGAGGTACTCGGAGAGTTGGGGCTCCTTTCACAAAGGCTCTTAGCGGCTCACTGTGTGTGGATCACAAAGGGGGAAGTTGAACTGCTTGCTAAAGGTGGCGCCAACGTGGTCTTCTGCCCTGTGTCAAACGCGAAACTCGCTGAGGGTGGCGTGGCACCCATCCCAGAGATGCTGGGTGCAGGGGTGAATGTTTGCTTGGGTACGGATGGACCGGCAAGTAATAACTCGCTGAGTGTTCATGAAACGATGAAGTTTGGCTCACTAATACTTAAAAACCATCGTTGGGACCCCACTATACTAGATGCTGCAACCTCTCTTAGGATGGCGACCACTAATGGGTATAGGGCGCTTGGGTTCCCAGTACCCGGACTAAAGCGTGGGTCGGCGGCTGATTTCATAACCGTGCCATTAACACCCAGCCTTCACGGACACCCCAAGGCAGCCACGCCGAACCTGGTTGTTTACTCAAGTATTAGTGTTTCCGACGTGGTTGTAAACGGGGAGCCATTATTAGTTGATTTCCACCCCGTTAAGATTGATGAGCAAAAAATAGTGGATGAATTTGAGAGGGCGACCCTAGATTTGGACACGCATGAGCTCAGCTCTTGAGGAGGGAGTCTGCGGCCTCCTTTAAACTATTAAGCTCAGAGTGGTTCACCGCCTCAATATAGACGCGTATGAGGGGCTCTGTTCCCGAGGGTCTGAGGAGTATCCAAGAGCCAGAGGCAAACTGGAGCTTCAGGCCGTCTATGGTAATCTTACGGGTGACCTGCATACCAGCGAAAACATCTGGGGGGGCTACTCTTAGCTCATCGATTTTACGCCTAACTTCCTCCCTAAGCGGTAGATTGAACTGGAGATACTGGTTAAACCCGTATTTGGCGGCTATACGATCCCACACCTCGCGGAGTGAGCCACCCATTCTACCTATTGCTTCACACAGGAGGGCGCCGCTCATGATGCCATCCTTCTCTGGCACCGACCAGCCGAAGCCTAGGCCCCCACTCTCCTCGGCACCCAAGACCGCGCCACTCATCAGCTCTTTCGCAATGTATTTGAAGCCCACAGGCGTCTCTACGACTTGGATGCCGTAAGCTGAGCAGAGCCTGTCTAACGCGCTGGTTGTGGAGACTGAGCGTGCAACCCGACCCTTCATATTCTTCACACCGAAGAGGTAGTCGGCAATTATAAGCACGAGTTTATTAGAGGGATAGAAATTACCCTTATCATCCACCGCTGAAAACCTATCGGCGTCACCGTCATTGGCTACACCCATATCCGCACCGCTTTTGACAACGAACTCCGCTAGCTGCTTCGTATTCGCCTCATTGGGTTCGGGGCTCAAGCCTCCAAAATCCGGGTCGGGTGAACCGTGTATCTCCGTGACGCGAGCACCCCTCCGTTTTAAAAGCTCAGCCAAGTAGCCAAAACCCGCACCGTATAGTGGGTCAACCACAACACGCATATCCCTAGCTACACTCAAATCCACTCTGCTCTCTAAGAATTCGAAGTACCTCTCCTTTGGATCAAATGCCACTGGAGGTTGACCCCTGATATCCACGTCGTGTTCTGGGAGGCGCTTTTCTATCTCAACAGTGATCTCAGGGAAAGCTGGACCGCCGTAGCTGGGTATAAACTTGAAACCATTGTAGACAGGTGGATTATGGCTTGCGGTTATCTGCACCGCGGCCGCAGCCTTTCTGTCCACAACACTGAAGGCTACGACGGGTGTAGGGGTGGGTCTACTAGTCATGGAGACCTTGAAGCCAAGGCCGCCTAGGACATCCGCCACGTTGCTCGCGAACACTTGCGAATTACGCCTAGTGTCGTAACCCACCAATATGTTACCCATTTCTCCCTTATCCTTTAGGTATGACCCGACAGCCAAGCTCAGCCTACGCACATTGGTAACATTAAAGTCAACATCCATCCTACTCCTCCAGCCATCTGTGCCAAATCTAATCCTAGAGGTGAACATACTTTACAATAATAACGAAACATGATTTAACACTTTCCTTAAACCAAGCGGGCAGGCACCAATGAATCGTCTATCTGTTTTTCGCTGAGCCGTTAATTGTTCATATCTGGTTTGTGTGTTATGCCTGGTTTATGTACCTGCGTAGCCTCTCGAGCTCTTCGTGTCCTCGCGCGGTCAGCTCTACAAAAGATATTCCGCTTTTCCTCTTCCTTTTAAGGTAACCCAGCCTGACAAGCTTTGATGTTACTTCGACTGACTGGTTTTTCAGCCCAAGTGCTTGGGTAAACGTGGCCTCTTCGACTGTGGTGTATTTTTCTATATAGCTGAGCGCCGCCATGATCGAGTCGAGTTGCTCCCTTTTGAACACGTTTGGGAGGTAGGGTTTCTCGGCAATGTCTTCAACCTGTAGAGGTGGGGCGGATGTATTAATCAGTTTCTCAAGCTCCTCGAAACCCACTTTGCGCGCCGCGGCCCGCTTTGCAAATGGGCTCAGCGAGCCGCTTCTTGTTAGAACGTAGGATGCATTGTCAGCGATGGGTGGGTTACCGGGGTTGAACTCGCTAACAATCCTCCTGAACTCGCCGTCCGCACCCATATAAACCAGTGTGCCGAAACCCTTCAGCGTATCCCGTTTAAGCATTCCCTTAGGTAGCAGGAAAACTGTGTTCTGAGCCAAACGCAAATCGTTTAAAATGTGGGCTACAACATTCTCCCTAAAACGTGTGAGGTCTAGGACCAGTGTTCCACCCCGCTCAGCCAAGCTTTTGGCGAGCGTATACATCACGAAACAGTTTGTCTGCGTGGCGTCAATCTGTGAGAGGTCGACTATTAGGTTGGGAGGCAGATCCGGCGGGTGATCCTTTACAAGCCCCCTCCATACATTATTCGCCTTTAGACTCTCTTGGAAGGCGTATAGCTCATCGTGGACCCTAGATGAGAGTCCGCGGGACTGTGTTTCAGCCTCCAAGATATCTCCGAGGAGGAAGGGATTCAGAGGCTGCCCCTCCTTGTTTGCCCTCGAGATGGCTGAAGCCAACACTAAAGCGGATTCAGTGCTGAGGCCGTAGCAAACCTCGGCGACATCGCTTATGAAACCCCCATCCACGTTCTGAGAGAAGAGGTTGAAACCAAAGTTATAGCCAAATCGGAGGACATGGGCATTGGGCCAAACCTCCTCTGGTAGGACATCCAAGGCTGCTAGAATGTGAGACTTGTCAGCTGATAGTAAGATAAACTTATGTGCGAAATCAAAAGCTTTGGAGACCGCTGCACCATGGTCTTCCTCGGCGAATACTATAACTACCGGGAAAACAGTTTTGAACTGATTTCCACCTTCAGCTATTAGGGTCTCATCCACGTTTGTGTCAGGCACGATCCTGTACCCTTTGATACTAAGAAGAGAGACAACGCTTCTTACGGCAAAAGTGAGTTTCTGTTTGGCCACCTTGTCCGTTAGTGCTGTTGTGTACAAAATAATCTTATGGGCTTGAATACCGGTGTTAGGTATCTTAGTCAAAGCTGCGGTAGCCTTCACACCAAGTTCCTCCCCTAATGCTAGGGCATACCTCACCTCTAAATCAGGCGCATCCGTGTAGAACGACGACGCGTAACTTTTACGCAGCCTAACGATGGGTACCCGCACAGATACGCCAGACCGCCTACTAAGCCACCTGTAAACGAAGAAGGCTATCGGCAAAACAAGGAGTACCACGCCTAAAATCAAATTGTATGAACTAGCTAAACCCACTACAACGAGGTAGACGATTACAGAAGCGACGTAAACCGCGATCCTTTTCTTACTGGTCATTACGCATTAACATAACACCCCTTACGGAAAAGGCTTTTCGCTAAAATTTTAGTACTCTACTGAGCTGGAGGACTATTACACCTACTTCAACTTGTTACTCTAGGAAGGGAACGGCAAAACGTGTGGACGGAGAACGGGTAAGTGGTTTACGCCTCGGGCTGTTTTGTGTGTATCTCAGGTTCAACCGAGTATCCATGCAGTCTGTGAGAGTGCTATCAATAAGGCTTCCTCACTTCTTATTGTCTCCACGCCTTGCTCTGGCAGAAGTCTGACCCTGATGTCGAATTTAACGGCTAAGAACTCCTCTGGGTCCATTTTCTGATTACCCACAAAGAAGATTATCTCTTTATTAGGTGGATTCCGTATTATTCTTAAGGATGGCTCACCGCTTCTTGTTAGCTCAACTTTGAACAAATCGTCTGGCAAGCGTTCGCCAATATGGTTCACATCGATGAATTCTATTTTTGGCTCCAAGTAGATTTTGTCTAAGGACACGGGGTCGACTAGCTCGGTTAGAACTACTTTTCCCTGTAAGTCGACCACCTTAACGTACACGTGGTCTCCAATCTTGAGGCCGCCGTGATATTGGGTTACGGTCTGCAACCTAAAGCCCGCGTTTAGAATGAGCCTCTCACGCTCCACCCGTACCACACTAGCCTTTCTCACCGGCTCAATCAACGCTTCTCGAGGATTGTTGCTTACAGTGTGTATAGGTATCTTTATTGGTGGGGCAAGACCCACATATCTAAGATGAGGCTTCAAACCCACCTCCGCTTTGAGGTATGGTGGAAGCAGAAGGTATTCAAAAACATCTTTTAGTTCTCTGTGCTGGGTAGTGTTACCACCATCTAGGACTACCATAATTCTCTTGACTCTGAAAATGGAGCAATAGCGTAGGAGATTGGCTGCCCTAAACGTCTTCTCCCTCAAATGTGATCCAAACCAAATAGAAGAAAACGGTAACGCCACTGAGACACTCGATGGTTTAACTATTAACATCTCTTAAACACGGAACCCTCCATATTAAAAACCTATGACAACCATCATTATCTCATGGTGCACTCTGCGCCTCAAGACACGGTGAGTCAGCGCTGGGTGACGGTTTTACTGACCGAGAGCAACCTTTGAATATACCAGAATATCGTTACCTGCATACGTGTCAAAACAAAAGAGGCCCCAAAACTTCCCACTTCCGAGCTGACCAAAACTCACACTTGGCGCTGATCGTGCCCCACGAGTTTTGGTTTACATTTTTAGGGGCGGGGAACTCGCATCCCTAAACATACCTCGCCAAACCCAACCCCCATACTCAATTCTCTATAGAGATTGTGGACGTTCAGGTCCAGCACACCACCGCTATTTTTGCAGCTTCTACTACACCAGCTGTGTTGTCCAATTATTATTCTAAATATTAAACGTAAATTTGAAATAGCGAATCGCTTTTTATTCCCTTGGGTGGGCGCTAACGATGACACGTTATACATTGGTTGTACCAGTTGGCAACAACATTCAATCATTGTTTGTTGGGCTCAGGGAGTTTCCAACCAAGAAACTGGTCCTGATTTATACGAAGGACAAGAAGCGGGAAGTATCTCTGTTGAAAGAGCAGTTGGCTATATTTAGACTCCCCATTGAAGTATATGAGCTGAAGGACAACATATTAAATGAAACATTAAACGTATTAGCTAAACTGCATAAAGAAAACGAAGACCTTATAGTTAACACTTCCACCACGGACGCTTCTATGGCGAGCATAGTCCTGAGTGCGGCAAGCATTATAGGTATAAAGGCTTTCACTGTGCTTAACGACGTACCGTTTATACTTCCCACGTTTAAGGTCAATCTCTCTAAGCTCGTCTCCAAGAAGAAGTCAGAAATTCTTAAAGCCCTTGTGAACGGACCACTCAGCTTATCAGAGCTGGCTAAGAAGGTCAAATTAAGCCCCCCACTACTCTCCTACCACCTCAACGGTAACAAGAGGAACCACGGTTTGCTTGATATTGGGCTGGTTAAAGTCCAAGGTGGCTTAAGAAACAAAACCGTTGCGCTAAGCGACCTAGGAAGCATGCTAATAAGAATCTTGAATACTTAAATAAAAAGTTTAAGTAAATAAGAAAAATTTATATCTCACTGGGTGTTTAATAATAATGCGGCTTAAGGGGGTGATGTACGGTGGAGGTAAGGAGTAACACCGTGACTCCCTTAAGGTGGAGTAGCTCTATTCTTTTGGGTTTACTCGGAGGATTAATCGGCTCACTTGTTATGGGCGGTCTAGGATACCTAGCTCCTGCGCCGAAGTTTGACTCACCCTTCTACGTAGCCCCATTTATGGCGGTGGGGCTAAGAGGGGCTCCAGCGTACGCGGCAGGCTGGGTTCTAAACATAGTCGTGGGCCTGATATTAGGCGCAGCGTACGCGGCTGTCGCCAGCGGGGTCAGGAGAATGAGCGCCCACAGGCCGAGCAGGGGTATACCTTGGGGTTTGGGTGTAGGCGTAGTCGGCTGGCTGGTCTACGGGCTGCCCGCAATTAGCTCAAGCGTTGGGCTTGGCCACCCAGTGCTTGTTGGCCTAGTGCTCGTGTTCTCACTGGTGTACGGCGTAATACTTGGAGGGGTCTACTCCTCAATAGCTTCAAGGATGGTTAGCACCTCTAGGGAACGCCCTCAGACAATTTCCTCTTAGACCCCCGGGTAAACCCTTTTTTGATGAGCTTTTTTGAATGGTAGTAGAGCTGGTTTTGGGCATACCCTGCGTAGACTCCAAAGTAGCTCCTCATTTTCTGTGAGGCAGCTCGGTAAACGCTGAAGCTCAAACTCTTCGACTCATCTTTTAGGACACGATGAAGGTTCTCCCCAAGCAGGTGGGAGTATAGCTCCGCCAGCACACGCCTGATCCATGTGTCTACGGGGAAAGATTCTAGTTTTTCAAGCGAGAAGAGGCTGACGCAGTCAGCCACCTTAGGGCCGACGCCCGGCAGACCAAGGAGTGTTGACCTTACTTCCTCATAGGGTTTACTGCGCAGTCTACTAAGATCGACGCCACCTTCTCTAAGGGTTCTCGCCAACTCTAACACATACTTAGACCTGTAGCCCAAACCGCATCCCACAAGTTCTTGAAGGGAGGCCACCGAGAGGCTTTCTACCGTGGGGAACAGGTGGATAGCGCCGAACTCGGTCTCCACCTTTTTACCGAAGGCCCTGTTAAGGTTAAGCGTCATCTTAACTATCCTCTTATAATTATTATTAGTCGATAAAACGAACATTAGTAGGCACTCCCAGGGGTCCTGCCTTGTAACCCTTAGACCAGGTTGAGTGTTTATGAGCCTTCGAACAATTGGGTCGAAGCCTAGTGATTTAATTATACTTGGATAATCATCGTCTAGACGAAAATAGCTCACAGGGTCCCATTCCCCTCCACCGTAAATCTTGAACAACACAGTGTTCTGGGTTTGGAGTAGATAGACGGCACTATCACCTGTGACCCCAAGCCAGCCTCTTCCTCTCCTTATCCACTGGAAGGTTTGAGCGGAGCTTAGGGTGACGCCTAGGTTCAGGGGGGTGTTTAGCGCTAAGCTGTCGGCCCGATACATGGATTCATCTTACTCTGCTTCTCCCTCATCAATAGCCCCAGGCTCCTCGACGAATCCCTGTGAAATCAGTTGCTCCACGAATTTCTGAATAGCCTTCTGCTCTTCAGCGTTATCACTTTGCCCAATTATGCTAACTACAATCCTGTACGAACCGAACAGTTTAACAAATCTGCGCATAATATAACTCTGGGAGCGAAGCTTTTTAGGTCTTCTGTTACACGCCAAACGAGGTATTAAGTTAAGCGAAAATATTGATTTGAAAGAAGCAGTCTTCTGTGTAGGCTTAACAATCAAGCCAATCCATACAAACTATATTACGATTGACTACCACAAGTTTGGAGTATGGTGTTTAACCCAAACCCAGAAATGAGTTAGTAGCTACGAAAATAGTGGGTGAGGGCTTCCACAACTCCCTTACCGTCCTCTTTGGCCGACACGTAGTTGGCTTTCTCCTTAAGCTGCTGCACCGAATTTTTGAGCGCCACTTTTATACCACACAACTCGAAGAGTGGGAGATCATTTTCACCGTCACCGATACACGCCGTCCTCTCCCTTTCGACCCGTAAAAATTCGAGCACACATAGTAGGCCGCTTGCCTTGTCGATGCCTGGGGGAAGAAGCATCAACCTATCCTTGTTCTTCTCTAAGCGTCCACCCATTTTGGACGCCAACTGTTGTGCTTGTTGGTACAAACTTGCATCCATTGACACTATTACTTCTTCACATCCCCCCATAAGGTTGGGGGGTAGGGTTGAACGTTTTTCTAGCCACCAATCTGGGGCCAAAACACGTTTTACGCCTTCGATTACTATGATCGCACCGTTCTCCACGACCATCGCATCAAACTGTGTTGGGTTCACAAGTGATCGAACATCGCTGAGACATCTCCCCGTGACCAATACGAACAGGACGCCGCGTCTGCGTAGCCTGGCGATAAGGTCTAAAACCTCTGAGTCGACTTGTCCGAATGGGGGTTTGATTGTTCCGTCGAGGTCGAGTGCTACTAGGAGTAGGTCCATGTGTGTCTTCACGTTCTTCTGATTCGACCCGGCTTCGGCTCGAAGAGCATCCCACCTCTCTTCCTCATTTCAAGGAACTTTTCAACGTCTCTTTCACCGAAGCCCTCCTCCTTACAGCGCTGCTTAAAATCTGCTTCCAAGACACCTTCGCTACCAGCCTCCTCAAGCATCTTGGAGAGCACCATATCTATCCTAGCCATCACGCCCAACTCTTCAGATGTTTTTCCGACGTAAACGGTGCTAAGGTCGGTCTTCTCACCTGTTGAGGTTTGAACACCTATTCCCTGAAGGAATATCTTGTAAAGCCTGATAGCGGATTCAGCATCCTCAGCAACAGCCACCTGTGATAGTCTTAGCCTCGCATTGGCCTTGGTGAGCCTCACAAGACCTTCAAGCTGCCTAGTAGTGATAACGATGGGTGAATCAGGCGACTCACTCTTACGCCTCATCTCAATATAGAAGCTGTTTAGGCTCTCAGCGGCAGCTTCGGAAAGCTCTGGGCTACAATTCATACGGGCATAGGAAATATACTTACGCATTGTGTCAGGCGAATAAGGCACGCTTATTTGACCCTGACCACGCACCTTCAAGACAAAGTCCGCGAGCTCCTTATCCCTTTCATCGTCTGGCTTATCCTCTACGATGAATATCAGGTCAAACCTCGAGAGTATTGTGGGTGGAAGGTTTATGTTATCCGCCACACTCCTATCCCTAAGATACTTGCCGAATGTGGGGTTGCCAGCAGCTATAACCCCACAGCGTGCATTGAGCGTTGCGTGTATGCCTGCTTTAGTTATCGTCACAGTCTGCTGCTCTAAGGCCTCGTGTATGGCGCTCCTATCACTTTCATCCATCTTGTCTATTTCATCTATGAGGCAAACCCCACCGTCGGCCAGAACCATAGCCCCAGCCTCAAGCATAAACTCTCCACGTGTATCCTTCACCACGGCAGCTGTCAGCCCAACACCGCTACTACCCTTACCACTCGTGTATATGCCTCTTGGGACCAACTTTGACACCGTTTGGAGTAGCTGGGACTTCCCAGTGCCGGGGTCACCTATTATAAGAATGTGGCTATCGCCCCTAACACGTGTGTTATCTGGGAGATACACCGGCGGCGCACCCACAAGTGCAAGCAGTATGGCCTCCTTTATATCCCTCAAACCATATATGCCGGGCGCGAGACTTTCAATCATCTTCTCCTTCAACCAAGGATCCGAAGCCATCCGCCTAATCTCCTCCAAGTCTTTTTGGGAGAGCTCTAACACGTCATAATCCTTCTCAGCCAACTCGAAGAAGTTTATCTCAAGAAAAGTCTCGAGGCCCCTCTCCGACTGCGTCTTAGCGGGCTTATATGCTCTGAATATCCCTGTGACCCTAATCCTACTTCCAGGCTTTACCTTGTCGACCAAGTCGTCCGTTAGCATGGCTTGAACGCCCCGGGGTAGCACACCGCTCTCCAACTCCTCCTGACGCTCCTGAAGGAGTATGCGCTGATGATTTATAGAGTAACTCGAAGAGGCGTCGAGTATCATGGGTCCATTACACTTGTCGCCTTCAAGGATGTTGGGGCATCGTGCAGGTGCGAAAACCTCCGTCAGACCTACTACGCCAGGCTCCATGAAACCGCACTTAACGCACCTATAGACGGGTATAACGAGGTACGGTTTGGATACAGATACACGTAGCGCTACAGCTTCAACCTGTACTAGGGTGTCCACGTGCTCGGCTCCAAGCTCCCTCAACCTAACGGATGAGCCCTGAGGGAACCTGAACCTCACATTTAGAGGTATAAGCGAGGCGGCCTCAGCAAACCCGCTCACCTCTCCTTTAATCTGCTGATTCTTTAAGGCTTTTTCACGCACCTCTCCAGCGTACTCGGGGTCCTGCCTCTCCAATGCTTCAAGCAAAGCCTTTTTAAGGGCTGGCATCGAGTAGTCGGGTCTGAGCTGAATCGACCGCGCTAGATCACGGTCATGTTCTATGAGGTGGTCGAAGTCGACAACCAAACTCCTAGACTTATTGGCCACCATCTCGTTAACCCTATTCTTATAGACTAGCTCCCCGTTGAACCTGAACTCTGTTAGAAACGTGAGGAACCTCCTTTGAATCGTGGCCAGATCAAGCATACTAGCAACTTCGACTACCAAAACCACCACCAATAATACTTTCAGCTGGGACTAAAAACTTGGTGCCCAAACAAAAGCCTTGGGAGACCCACCTAGGAAATCTTAGGGATGAAGGCATGTGGAGCAGGTTAGCCCTATTAATAAAACTTATTTTACGTTCAATTATCACACTAAGGGATACAAAATGGGCAAAGTAACGATCGAGTCCTTGGGTTATAGGCCTAAGCCCATTGACCCGGACTTCTTGAGTAAGAAGGATTTGTACCCTGAGACGGGCACGCACAACAACCACAAGGTGTACGGGGAGGGGGTGCAGAGGACGGATGAGGACGGCAAACCCTACCCAACCAAGCTTGGGATACACGGAACAATAGTGGCCGTGGACTTCGAGGCGTGCATAGCCGACGGCGCGTGCATGGACGCCTGCCCAGTCCAAGTGTTCGAGTGGCTACTCAACCAGGGCAAAATGGGCACAGGCCAAGACCTAGACCTAACAGACAAACCAGACCTCAAAGCCAAATACGCATGCGACAAATCAGACCCAATCAGAGAATCAGACTGCATATTCTGCCTCGCATGCGAAAACGTCTGCCCAACCCACGCAATAAAAATAACACAACCATAGATGCCTAACGCTTATCTAGCATACGCTTCAACTCATTTATTTCAGCTTCAAGTTCTTTTATACGCGTATCTATGGATGACTGACTGGTAGTAGGCGTCTCTGTGGGCTTCTCCGCTCGGTTTACCACCTCGGTGGTAAGAGTTGACTCGGCTGGTCTGCCCTCTTCTTTTTTATTGACCATTGTGTTTATCTCCCTCTCAACTTCAATCTGAGCCTTTCTGAATTCACCCATAGCCCTGCCCAAACCCCGCGCCAATTCTGGGATCTTGCTTGAACCCCCAAACAAGAGGAGGGCGACCACAATGAATATCAACCAGTCGCTCAGGCTATCCAGCATATTTCGATTGTTACATCGTGCAAGATATAAACGTAACCTCTTAACAACCGTATATATACACCACTCAATTTATAGTGCGCGTTTTCTCTACAACAAGTTCTACGACTAGAAGAGAAACACACGCGAAGGTGGGGGTTAATTGGGGTGACACAGAAGGGCTGGGGTCTTAAGCTAAGCATCCGCATGCATGGAGAAACTAAACAACCAGCACACATATGGTCCAAAAAGGATTGTTGTGCTCCTAAAATATCAAAAAACTCCTTCTAGCTTAGGTCGACTCGAAAAACTCGTCCGCCAAAAAAGTACACTTTATTCATCGCGTTAAGGACGCCAAACTTAATGGTCACCCCGAAAGATGTGATTTGGTCGGAAATGTCTGAAGCGGAGACGAGCAGTAACAGAATCATCAAGTTGGGAGATAAGGAAATAGAGATAAACCAAGAACTCTACAGGATTGTCCAAGACTATATCAAGAATAGCTACACGCTTGACACACTCGCTGAGAAGCTTGGCCTCGACGGTTGGTCGGAGGCATATCAGTTCATAGCTTCGTTGCCCCAGTGGGTTGTGTGGTTCACGGAGTCCCAACTCGAAGAATACCTGAGCCAGCCACACCAGGAGCGCCAACAGCAAGCTGGAACACCCAAACGCACAAGCAGGCGACGCAAAGAGCAGTCCGAAGCAACACAGGCCGAAGACAAGAATATGACAGCGGCTAAAGAGGAAAAACAGTAACGACGTGTTGAATTCCGCACGATGCAATCATTGTATCCATAATTTGGCCCCGATTTTTCACCCAGCGAATAACCACTCGTATAAGCAGGGGGGTTTATTCACTCAAAACGCTTTAAACTCTACTGGTCTTTTATTAGGGATGTGGACATAACTGTTAAATGTGCTCGTTGCTCAAGGGAGAGGGAGGGGCTAGAGGTACGATGCGCCTCGTGTAACGGGCCTTTTAGGTTAATCGTTGAAGGCGAGTTTTCCCGGGAGCTTAGGCGTAATTTCCCGTATGTGACCAAGTGGGTGAGCCTCGGCGAGTGGGACACCCCTCTAATAAGCGTGGGTGGCTATTATATGAAGCTTGATTTCTTGAATCCCACTGGCTCATACAAGGACAGAGGCTCCGTCACTCTGATATCAAGGCTCCACCAATCCGGCGTCACTAGGATAAGCGAAGACTCTTCGGGTAATGCGGGTGCAAGTATTGCAGCCTATGGGGCTCAAGCGGGCATGCGTGTTTCGGTTTTTGTACCCGCCAACGCGAAGGGTCAAAAAATAAGGCAGATCGAAGCTTACGGCGCACAGGTCACGCGTGTAGAGGGTTCGAGGGGTGATGTAGCCAAAGCCGCGGAGAATTCAGATAGCTACTTCGCATCACACGTTTGGCAACCCGAGTTCAGGGATGGGATAAGGTCGCTGGCATATGAAATTGTCCGGGACTTGGGTTGGAGAAAACCCGACACAGTTTTCCTACCGACGTCCGCCGGCACCCTCCTCTTAGGGGTTTACGAGGGGTTTAAGCATTTGCTGAGCAGCGGCGTCATCGACGCTATGCCAAGGCTCATCGCGGTGCAGACCGAACAGGTGTCACCAGTCCACTGCGCACTTAAGGGTATACGCTACACGCCACCGGAAAGGGTGACATCTATAGCGGACGCGCTTGTATCAACCAACCCAACACTCCTCGACGAGATGGTGAGCGCTCTAAAAGAGTGCGGTGACAGCGTTACCGTAAGCGAAACGGAAATAATCCAAGCTCACGACGAGCTTGAAAAGAAGGGTTTACTTGTGGAGTACAGCTCGGCCACAGCCCTAGCAGCCGCCAAAAAGTACGCGGAGAAAGGTTTGATAAATGTCCTAGTACTAACGGGTAACGGTCTGAAAACACTTTAGTGATCGTTTATGCGGCCTAATTCTTCATTTAAGTAGGCAAACAAAATTCCTAGAAGCTTCGGCTAGGAACGCTGGTTTAGAGTTACTGAACGCCCACGCCGGGATTTGAACCCGGGTCAGGGGAGTGACAGTCCCCTATCCTGGACCGGACTAGACGACGTGGGCTCAAGCACTATCTATTTTTAAGCATACTTAAAAGCCCATCGTAACACTCACTTGTGGCGTCGGGAGGGTGGGAATTGAACCCACGACCCGCCGGTGGCAGCGGCTGACGCGTGCACATAGATGCCTTTAGGCCACTCACACGCGCGGTTTCCCCTACAGCCGGCCGCTCTACCACTGAGCTACCTCCCGCAAAACTGTGTTATACACAAAGGTATATCAGTTTTTCTTTGCCACTCATCTATACGTGTAGTTAAGCTCATTTTAGCCCCATGTGAACTACTAACGATTGTTTTGGTAAATATAGGCAGGGCTTTCACAGCTGCTCAGAGGGCCTCTACGGTTATCTTCATTGTGCTCACCGTCGCCTACAGCTTTACAAATATATTCATATTGGGAGCGCTCGGCCTAATCAGCGCCATCCTCATAGTGGTTTTCTCAGTAAAGACAGGCGGGTGGGTTAAAGCCGCAAGGAGCATAGGCACGGGGCTAATGCAAGTAGGACTACTCACACTTATACTAGAGCTTGTCCGCATAAGAGTCATGTTCCTAGGTTTAGCTGCCGCATACTGGATCACGCTTACTGGTGTACTTCTCAACGTGGGCTTAATAATACTTGAAGATGACGACACCTGAGAGGACGAGCGGTGCTATATTAGGGAAGATATCTAAAAAGCCTAATCGCTGCACTTAGCGCGTGTGTACCCGCGCAAGCGGGTGTCGCTTGGCGGGCACGGAGACTCCAAGTGAGATTGGTGATTATCAACTATCTTAAACAAAACACCTCCTACTATGGAGCAATCTTAATGCTTGATTAAAGGGTATACTACACTATTCTGAAGAAATATGCAAATGCTCATCATCAATGGTGAAAAAATTTTGGTTTACACCCACTCAACGGGGACACATGTTTACATCGGATGTTATCGAGCTCGAAGCCCAATCAACATGATTGCGCTTATGCTTGAGGTATTCAGGCCACCATAATTGGGTTGGGAAACCCTCCAGAGTACTTGACTGTGAGCTCTATTGTGGATTTGACCGCACGCTGAACTATGGCTGGGTCTACGCCCTCAACACCTGCACCCACAACCAGAACACTCTTTGTCTGATTGGTTATCTTCGTGCGCTGTGAGTCCCTGTGCGGGAAGAGGTGAAGTGCATGATTGGCTTCGGAGCAATCTATAAGAATTGGTACACCTGGGGGTAAACGTTCCTCCACACTTGAGCCTATCGCCAAGAATAACTCATCGCCCTCTGAGTGTTTGAGCATAAGGTTGCCAGAGAGTGTCAGAGTGTCGTATAGCCCTATTGGTACAAGTGTCTTGGCACTCACATAGTTTCCCGCGTCAACAACGCTATTTATCTTGGGAAGCCGCCCACCGTTAAGAACCCTTCTCCTTAGGGCTTCACCTGCCGGTCTAATCTTAGTAGGGTCAAGGCCGATACTCCAGTAGAACCTCCGGTACGCCTGGGCCACGGGGTTGGTCTTTGTGTCACCTTCACGTCTAATGACCTCCTCTAGCTCTCCCAATTCTTTGGTGAACACATCACCGCTTTCCGCCACGGTTACGGCGTCTATTACAGAGTAGGCTACGTGGACTCCCAGCCTTTTCAGGGAATCAGAGATCCTTATCAACACATGCATACACCTTAATAACTTGATGGTGAAGAACCCACCACCCATACGCAGCGCACATAGATTACACTCCGTTTGCCTTGTTTGTACGTGCAGCGCCCCCGGGGAGATTTGAACTCCCGACCTACTGCTTAGGAGGCAGTCGCTCTATCCATGCTGAGCTACGGGGGCGTGAGCATATCGAGTATTTCCTGCAGCGATTTCTCAACTTGAAGCCCGCTTTTAAGCTCTTTTAAGGTGTACACCCCTGTGGACACCTCCTTCTTGCCGACGATGAGGGCGTGAGTGTAGCTTCCAGAACCAGCGAAGCTAAGCTGCCTCCTTAAAGGCCAATCCTTTATTGCGTACTCAGCCACTACACCCCTCCTTCTCAACGCGGTCGCGACGCCGATAGCGTCACGCCTCGTCTGTTCATCCGTGTTGGCCACGAATACTCGCACGGGCTTCTGCTCCTCCAGCTTGGAGAAAACACCCGCCTGCTCGAGCGCCAGCATTAGTCGCTCTATACCCCCAGCCACACCGGTTGCCGGCAGCTGTCGGGACCCATATATGGCGGTGAGGTTATTGTATCTGCCACCCCCAAACAGGGAGAGGTTTGACCCCTCAGTGTAGCCCTCAAAAACTATTCCATCATAGTAGTCTAATCCCCTCACGATGCTCAAGTCAAGCATGCAACTCTGCTTCTTATCCAGTGAGCCAAGCTCGTCCCAGAGCACATCGAGCTCTTTGAGTGCATCCTCAACCTGGCTTAGCACCCCTCCTCCTAGTTTAGCCTTCAAACCGTCTAAGTCGGCTCTAGAGTAGACCAAGTCGAGTAGAAGCTGGGAGCTCTCCGCCGGTAGCCCAGCACCCTGCAGGAGTTGACTCAGCTCATCGCGACCTATCTTCTGAGCCTTGTCGAGCGCATTAAAGCATCTTTTGACCTGCTCCTCGGTTTTGGCTCCAAGAACCCTCACTATGCCTTCAAGCAGTTTTCTGTGTGAGACATGCACTGTGGCTTTGAGACCAACCGACTCCATAACATCCAGTCCCAGTGAAATCACCTCTGCGTCAGCGTAGGCTTCAGTTGGTCCATATGTTTCGACGTCCCATTGCCAAAAGCATCTATAACGCCCAGCTTGAGGCTCATCGTATCTCCACATGGGTGATATAGCGTAGAGCTTTATGGGTTCGGGGGTTTTGAAGTCGTTGGCAACCATTCTAGCCATACCCACAGTGAGGTCGAATCTTAGTCCAAGATCCCTTCCCGCCTTATCCTTGAAGTAATAGATCTCCTGGAGAATCGCTTCGCCACTCTTGGCTTTGAGCGTGTCCAAATGCTCAATGAATGTTGGCTCAACCCGTCGGAAGCCATACGACCTAATCACGGGCTCAATCTTGGATTGAATCCAGAGCCTCCGCTCCATCTCCTCTACGCCTATATCATTCATCCCCCGCGGAGTTGTGAATTGAGTCATCTTCACCACCAAGTGAGCTAAACAAGTGCGCCCGTGATAAAGGACACCATAGCCAAAAGCATTGGGAACTTATAGAGTTTTTTAACCGTCTGAGCCGATGAGACATCCATGAGAAGCTTAACGCTGAGGTATACGAATAGAATATCGGTGACAAACACCACTGGTAAGTATCCCAGAGGTGACAGCCCCCCCACGAAGATGGGGACAGGGCTCAACCCCACTGCGATAAGCGAAAAAGCTGACCCAAATTTGGCTGCCACCCTTGGACCACGCACCCGAGCTAGGGTCCTAACAGATCTAAGCGCGTCGCCCTCGGCTTCTGCTATCCCCTTAATGATTTCTCTACCCGTGTTTGAGAGAAACGCTAGGAGGAAAAACGTGGCTAGCACAATGCTTAGCTTGTTTACAACTAGACCACCGTATAGGAAAGGCAAGGCCACGTTGTAGGACACAGCCAAGTTGCCACTCAAACCCCTTAGTTTAAGGGTCTTAGAGTAGAGGATTGAAAGAACACATGAAAGGCCGGCCAAGCCAAACTCGACCACTCCATCGTAGGCAGCCAAACTTAGACCAACCACAGCAAGAATTGTGGCGTACACCCAAGCACCCCTAATAGATATCACTCCACTCGGCAGAGCCCTACCAGGCTCGTTGACTCTATCAACATCTATATCGTATATGTCGTTTACAACCATGGCGAACCCAGCTATGGTGAACGCCGTAACACAGGCCGCAGCTAGTTTGGATGTGGGTGGCGCGAGGTGGTGGAGGGCCACAGTCACCGCTACGTATACCGCCACGGAGGTCATTAGGGCGTTTAAGGGTCTAATCATCCCAGCTAATGCAGTTATCCTAGACCTCACGGCGCACCCTCCTCGCCAGATGTTAGTAGCTCCTTTGATGGCGACCTCGTGTCAACAGAATAGTAGGTGGGTGTACCATGTTCATCCACGATCGCTAGCACAGGTGTCCAGCTCCTCTCAACATAGGTTTTAGCCCTCGCCAACAGATTCTTAAGGGTCATTGGCTTATCCAGGCTGAGAGGAATATAAACCATTTTTTCACCCTCCCTCTGGAGTATTATACCCAGCTCGTCGTCATAGAATACTTTTTTACCCTGATTGGAGAGGTCTGCGAAAACCGCGTAAACAGTCCAGAAACCCCTTTTACGGGAGGATAGAGCCTTGACGACCTCCTCTGGGTTGTCTACTTCTATTCTACCCCGAAGTATGAGGTAGACCGCCTCCATTTCCCCCAGCTCCACACCGGAGCCCCTCGGCGTTCCGAAACCACTATTCAGGAGGGTGGAGGAGAGGGGTGGCCTCACAAACAGGCCATTAGGGGTGATCTCAAACGGTTTCTGTGCCGACATATCAACACACAAAACACTTTTTAACTCATGTGCTAAAAAGCGTATTGATGATGGATCTAACACCAGTCAAATGGGAGGCGGGTTGTGTTTCAATATTAGACCAGAGGCTCCTTCCATTTAGAGTTGAGAGGATTAGGTGTACCAGAGTCGAGCAGGTCGCGGATGCGATAAGGACGCTGGCCGTCAGGGGGGCTCCAACGCTAGGTATAGTTGGCGGGTACTCTGTGGCGCTCGCCGCCCAGGGATGCATGAGCCATGATGTTAACACATGCATTGAATTCCTCCAAAAATCGGGCGCCCTTATTAAGAGCACTAGACCCACCGCCAGAAACCTCTTTTGGGGTGTCGACCGAGTGCTAGAAGTAGCTAAAAGATGTGGAAGTGTCGAGGAGATTAAGGCGGCAACGCTGGAGGAAGCGCACAGAATACTTAGGGAAGAAGTTGAGCGCGACGAGCTGATCGGTGGCTACGGTTCTGGGCTAATCAAGGATGGCGACCTAATTCTGACACATTGCAACACTGGTCAACTCGCCACGGGTGGAATGGGCACAGCGCTGGGCGTAATAAGAGCTGCATGGGAGCGTGGTAAGAGGTTTAGGGTGTTCGCCACAGAGACCCGCCCCCTTCTACAGGGCGCCAGACTCACCACCCTCGAGTTGGTAAACGCGGGGATACCGGTTACATTGATAGTGGACTCAGCCGCTGGATACCTGATGCGCACCAAGAAGGTGGGTTTAGTGGTGGTTGGAGCCGACCGTATACTCGCCGACGGGTCAACAGCCAACAAGATTGGGACGTACACGTTGGCGGTTCTCGCCAGACAACACGGTGTGCCATTCTACGTTGCGGCGCCGCTCAGCACGTTTGATCTGGATTCACGCGAAATAACAGTCGAGCAACGCTCCCCTGAGGAGGTGCGTGGGTTTAACGGTGTAAAGACCGCTCCAGACGGTGTTGACGCGTGGAACCCGGCCTTCGATGTCACGCCACCTACACTTATCAGTGGGATAATAACAGAGAAAGGCGTATTGGAACCTCCCTATGAAGAGTCAATAAGGAAGGCGTTCACATAGTTACCTTATGGCCCTCGCCCCATTCGACCGCACACCGCCAACTGTTGCGAGAGCGATGCTCAAACTCGCAGGTCTGAGACAAGGTGAGAGGCTACTTGATGTTGGCTGCGGCGATGGAGTCATCGTAGCGGAAGCGGCTAAGCTGGGCGCCGTCGCGGTGGGGGTGGACATAGAGGGCCGCCTAGTGCGTCAAGCTTGGGAGAGGTGCGCCAAGCTGGGTTTACTGAGCCGTGTGCACCTAGTTGTGGGTGACTATAAGGCGGTAAAGAGCTGGGAGTTCAACGTCATAACACTCTACCTAACAACACGGGGCAACATAGCTGTGCTCGAAGACATACTAAGCCAGCCTAGTCCCACTGGCCAGCTACGTATAGTCACGCATGATTTTGGGTTACCAATGCTTGAACCCGTGCGGGTGAGAGAATTCGGGTACAGGAGATTTGACAGGCGCACACTCTATCTCTACACCATTTAAATCCCCACCAACACGTGTGGCTTACATGCAGACATGGAGCCATGTGTTAACACGCACCTACGAAAGACTCTAATGTTTACAAGACTATGTTTCTTGATTAACTTGGCTGTTGATGACTGGATCTGTGGGTTCGAAGAGGTGCGTTCCGGCCTCACAACGGATGTTTACTTGGAGAGGATGATGGAGGCTCTACGCAGAGATGGCAAGGCGGATACACATGTGTGGGCTGAGTTTTCAGGCGACCTGCCAGACGGATACGAGTGGGGTGTCTTCGCTGGGTTGAACGAGGTCATGGGGCTGCTAAATGGGAGAAGAGTGGATGTGTGGGCTTTGCCCGAAGGAAGTGTGTTTCGTGGAGAAGACGTGAATGGTATTGAGGAACCTGTTATGGTGATTAGTGGCCCATACAGTGAGTTCGCCCTTCTTGAGACAGCCATCCTAGGTATTCTATCATATAACTGCGGTGTGGCCACCGCTGCTGCACGTGTTAAGGTCGCAGCGGAAGGCGCCCCGGTTTTCGCCTTTGGGATTAGGCGCATGCACCCCGCCCTCGCCGCCGTGTCTGATAGAGCCGCGTACATAGGTGGTGTGGATGGCTTTAGTGGTGTGGCAGCTGGTAGGAGACTTGGAATAACACCGGTGGGCACAATGCCGCATTCATTTATTTTGATTTATGGGCGCCAGGAGGATGCCTGGTCAGCATTCGACAAATACGCGCCACCCGATGTGCCCCGCACACTTCTCTGCGATACTCTTTCAGATGAGAAGGACGAAGTGATTAGGGCGGCCAAACTACTCGGGGCTAGGCTTTCGGCGGTAAGACTGGACACGCCTAAAAGCAGGAGGGGGGACTTTGAACACATTGTGCGCGAAGTGCGCTGGGAGCTCGACCGCCTAGGTTTCAAAAAGGTTAGGATTATGGTTTCCGGTGGACTCGATGAAAAGAGTATTCGGGGCTTAAAGAAGGCTGGCGCCGACATGTTCGGTGTGGGCACAAGCATAGCCGCTGCAAGAGTCATCGACTTCTCAATGGATCTGTGCGAAGTTGGAGGGAAACCTGTATCGAAGAGGGGGCGCTTTTCGGGTGTGAAAAACGTCTATAGGTGTGCCGACTGTTTAACCGATGTGGTTGTTGGTTGGGGGGACTCGGTTGAGAAGTGTCCAAAATGTGGGGGAATCATGAAGCCAGCTATGATTAAGGTTATGGAGTCTGGAAGACCACTGGTTAACGAGGACATTCAAAAAATCAGGACGCGCTCAATGCAGCAAACATTAAAACTAGGGCTGAACCTCGATTCAAACCGATGATGAAAGCTTAGAGGCTTGTTCCTTTATGCTCAAGGCGAGCTGGGTTGTCACACCTCTCAGTTGGGTGAGCTTTTCAATGGGAGCCTCGGCGACATCCCTCAGCGTTCTGATACCACTATTATAAAGCTGCCTGGCTCTAACTCTACCAATACCTCTAAGTCCAACGAGTGGTAGGAGCTCGGATTTTACACCCGACTCGAGCCTGACGCTTAGGTCGGTATAGGCTTTTACAAGGCTCCTATCTGACTTTAGTGTTTGGAAAAGTGAGGCTATACCCCTACTCACCCACGATGCGGTGGTGTATAGTTGGTAGAGGTCTCCTGGTTGTACGCCGACGGCTTCCTCTATCTTCGCTTCGCTCACCTCGTTAACCCACCACTCTAAAACCTTTGCGGCTTTCCAAGCGCTCAGATACTCCTCATAGGGGTCTGGTGATAGTTCCATCATGGTCTCCACGTACTCTTCGAGCGAGACGGGTAGTTCATCCTCTTCCTGATCGATCTCGTAGCTCAAATCTTCTTTCTCCTTCATAGCCAATCTTGGCTTCGGTACCTCGACGCTCAAACAAACCAAGTGGAGGCTGTGCCTGTCGACACCACTAACGGCATAGTCAGCAGCCCTCTGCACCAAGATCGCGGTATATGGGTGAAAGTAGACCTCACTAGTCTTCTTACCGAAGGCCGTGGGCAGAAGGTAACCCCCTTCATCTGTTAGAAAAGAATTATCGAGGAGGAACTTGAGACTTCTGGAAATAGACCTCCACATAGAAGGCTTAGAGGAAAGGGTTCCAGAGAATGTTTGAGAGAAAAACTCCCGGAGCTTCTGCTCATCGGCAGCATAACCAGAGGTTACATTTGATAACACATGGGGTAACAGGGTCAGCTCATCCAAGAGCTGTGGCTCAGCGGGTTCTGGTTTGGAGCGCACGTACTCTTCCAGTAGCTCTTCAACTTCATCCGCTTTACGGGCTATAAGCACTGCTTCACCATATGGGTCAAGACCAGGTCTACCCGCCCTACCCGCCATCTGGTGATACTCCAATACAGGGATGCGAACCCTCCCAAAACCCTGCTCGTATCTTGTAACATCATATATTATCACACGTCTCGCGGGTAAATTCAAGCCGGCCGCAAGCGTGGTGGTCGAAGCCAAAACCTTCACCTTCCTAGCCATGAACGCCTGCTCGAGGGTTGTTCTTGCATCAAACGATAGCCCTGCGTGATGGAAGGCTACGCCCGACTTTATGAGTGAGACCAACTCATCGTGGGTTGGCCCTAGCTCATCAAATGAGCCAAGCTTCTTAGCGAGCTCGTTCAACTCCTTCTTTTCGTTTTCAGAGAGGCTAAGCTTCCCGGTGAACTTTTTAGCCACACTCTCAGCCTGCCGGCGGGTGGAGGCGAACACCAAAACTTGTCCTCCATTGCCTATTGAATCCAACGCGAGGTCGACCACGGGCTCATCCCCAGCGTGTTTGATATTCACCCTCTCACCTGTATCAAAGTGGATTATACCCCCATAGTAGACTCCCTGCCTGAGAGGAACAGGTCTCCAGTCACTCACAACTAGCTTAGAGGAGAGCCACCGAGCGATTTGTGCAGCGTTGCTTATGGTTGCACTAAGGGAGAGGAACCTTATCTCGGGGTTAATTTTCTTAAGTCTTGTCAACACAACTTCAAGGGTTGGTCCACGTGACCTGTCGCCAACTAGGTGCACTTCGTCAGCGACCACAACGTTGGTCTCCGTCACCCACGACTCCGTGGCCCTCCGCCTCAAAATCGAGTCACACTTCTCATAAGTCAAAACCACTATATCATAGTCAGCTAGCCACTTGTCATACCTATCAAAGTCACCCGTACTCGACGCCACGCGTATCCCAAGCCTTTCCCACTTCTTTAATTCCTCTAGCTTCTGCGCGGCGAGAGCTCTAAGCGGAACAAGGTATAGGGCTTTCCCACCCTTTTCAAGCAGTACTTTGGTTATCATGAGTTCGGCGATCAGTGTTTTACCACTGGATGTAGGTGCACTAACGGTCATGGATTCCCCGTCGAGCAACCCAGCCTTTATGGATTCAACTTGCGGAGGCCAAAGCTTCTCTATGTGTTTCTCATACATTACCTCCTTTACTTGGGGAGGGAGGGGGAGCTGGTCTATCGTTACTTCACTCATTTAGATTCATCCAGAAATCCACTTTAAACCCTGTGGGATACATAAACCAGACGGGGTCAATCCAGTCTTGGAAAAGCTTTCGATACTCTTCATACCAGGCTTTCTCTTCAGGTAATAGTGCATCAAATGCCTCAGATTTTGCATTGGATTCAGCCATGCGCCTAATCTTTTTAATCCTCATCCGCAGGAGGTCTTGAAGCATAGATTGGGCTGCCGCGAAATTAGGGTCATTCGACTTCAACATATCCTCAATCGGCTTCTTAAGCTCAGCGTAGTAATTCTCTGCGAGCTTTTGAGGGTTTGTACCCTGCTCCTCCTGCCATATACTCCTTGCTAGCTGCTGCCTCAAAGCAGTTTGCTGAGAGGTGTACTCCGCATAACCCTTATCTACGAGCCATTCTGCAAGCCATCTCGGAACGTTCGTCTCATAGCCTTCCTCTACGGGTTCAGGGAGACTAGGAGAATAGTCAGACAACCCCTGAATGGTTTTCTTAAACCTCACCATAACTGGTTTTTGAAGATACAGCAACAGAACATACCTATGTATAAGCCTAAAATCACGCGTCATATCCTCGAAATATAATATTCCCGGAAACTAATAAACTCAGTTTATAACGTTCAGACCTCCTCCCCACCGTGAGCGTAGTTCAAAAAATACTTTGGCGTTCCCTTTAATCGGGCACAGGTTATTGGTCTACTGTGGAGGGTAAGGCTTACCGCTCCTTCGTTAAAAACCTTCAAGTTGGGTTTTCCACTAAAAACCAAAAAACGCAGCCCATACTAGAATCACCTGTATCCATAGAGACAATAGGGGGACCCAATCCTCCGAATACTGGCTGAGCCAACTTATACTTAGGAGCAAGCGGAGCCTACTGGTGGTTAGAGTGGAAACCCCCATTAATAGGGGCGGAGCCCACATCAAGTATTATTCAGCTCTGAAGACCACGAGCGGTAGCCGGAGCTAGAGTAACTTGCTTGTAGGAGTGGTTAAAACGCGCTTTTTATTTTAGGTATAAACTGCAAGCTCAAACTCCACAGCTGCTAGGATCGGTGGCGCAGTGTGGGGAAGTTGAGGGGTATTTGACCATGGTGACATGTGTGTTGGATACACAAAAGTTTATTTCTTAAAAGAGGATATTCATTGATAGCTGGTCAGCGTTTATGAGCTCTGACGAAGAGATGATCTGGACTGAGAAGTATAGGCCCAAGAAGCTTGACGACCTCGTTGGAAATGATGCTGTAGTGCTCAGGCTCAAACAGTTTGCTCGTCAAAAGAATATGCCACACTGTCTTTTCATAGGTCCACCGGGTGTGGGTAAGACCACGGCTGCCCTTTGTCTCGCAAGGGATATTCTGGGCGAACACTTTAGGGAGGGTTATCTTGAGCTCAACGCCAGTTCGGATAATAGGATTGATGTTGTAAGAACCCAGATCAAGGACTATGCTAGGACAACCACGTTTGGCGGGATACCATTCAAGATACTGGTGCTTGATGAGGCCGATAATATGACGCCAGAAGCCCAGCAAGCCCTGCGTAGAACCATGGAGATATACTCTAATGTGTGCAGATTTATACTTATAGCCAACTATTCTAACCGGATAATCGAGCCGATACAGAGTAGGTGTGCGGTTTTCCGCTTCACGAGGCTGTCGAAGAATGATGTCGTGGAGAGGCTGAGGTATATCGCGGAGCAAGAGGGGTTGAAGTTTGACCGCGAAGGTTTGGAGGCGATCTATGACGAGCATCAAGGGGACCTTAGAATGTGTATAAACACTCTTCAGAGTCTGGCGGTACTCAACAAAAAGGTGGATAAGCAGAACGTGTTAGAGGTTTTGGGGTCTGTTTACTCAGCCGATATAAGCCAGATCATCGACCTCTCACTCGAAGGTAGATTCAATGATGCACGTAGGAAGCTTCAGGATGTGCTCTACTTAAAGGCGATCCCCCCTGAGGACGTGGTCAGACAAATATACCGGGAAATAGTCAAGAGTGGCTTGCCAGATAAGGTGAAGGTGGAGGTACTTGGCTACTTGGGGGAGGTCGAGTTCAGACTAGTACAGGGCTCAGATGGGGAGGTCCAGCTTGATGCACTCCTAGCAAAGATGGCTTCCATTAAGAAGTGAGCTAGACGTTGAGCACAGCGATGTGGACCGTGAAGTACGCCCCGAAAACCTTGGAGGAATTCGTGGGCAACAGACAGGCGAAGACCGCTTTCTATGAGTGGGTCGATAAGTGGACCCCTAAAAACAGGTGGGCTCTGCTGATAGGTCCACCTGGAGTTGGGAAAACCACGCTGGTTTACCTTGTGGCCAAAACTCTTGGCTTAGATGTGATAGAGGTAAACCGCGAAAACATAGGTGTAGGTGTAACACTCGAGAAGCTCTCAGAGGCGGCTTCAACCACGGCCACACTTTTCGGCGCATCGCGTAAACTTATTCTAATCGAAGAGGTAGAGGTAACATTGAGCGCCTTTACTGAAGCGGAACGCCTCTTCGAGGTTCTCAAAAACACCAGGGTCCCCGTTGTGTTTACAATGAACGACCAAGACTCACTCTACTCTAACCGCAAACTCTACTATCTAAGGCAGGAGTATTGCACCCAAATCAAGTTCGACCGGGTTCGCTCAGACCAAATACAAGCTTTACTTGGCAAGATTTGCCGTTCTGAGGGTGTGAGCGTGGAGCAGGAGGTGTTAAAGGATATAGCTGAAAACGCGGGTGGGGATCTGAGAGCGGCAATAAACGACCTGCAGGCTGTGTGCTCCGGTGAGCAGGTTGTGAGGAGCTCTGATATCAACTGGGTGACGAGGAGGGACACTCAGATATACGCATACAAAACCGTGCTCGACCTTATACGCTCACAGTCTATTTACACTGCTAAAAACATCGTTACAAACAGTGTAGCCGATTGGGATACTATTTACGCTTGGCTCGCTGAGAATCTGCCAGCTTACACTAAACCCCCCGAAACAATACAGGAGTGCTGTGATGCGCTCAGTAAGGCTAGCGTATACGCGTATCGTGCAGATAGGTTCCGCGTGTATGAGCAGAGAAAGTTTGCTGAGGACTTTATGTGCTACGCCCCTCAGCTTTTGGGTGAGAAACCTTTCAGGAAGCTCGAATTCCCCTTGAGATTAAAGTACCTTTCAAGGAGTAGGGAAATGAGGATGAAACTCAACACTCTCTCAACCATGCTCTCAGTATATCTACACGCATCCGAAAACTCTTATGTGGATTCCGACATGCCTTTTATAGCCCTCTTTACGAGTGCAGATAAAACTTTCTCTGAATGGTTCGAACGCAGATTCGGCCCAGAGGCCGCAAAAACAATCGTGAGACTATTAGATAAGGGCGAGCATACACCTGTAGAGTGATAATGACCACTCTAAGTCTGAGATTTTAGATGAGAGATAGTGTCTCATCTTAATTAAACCCTCCTCTAACACCACCCAGTTAGTGGCATCATCGATTTTAACTAGGATTAATCCTCTTGGTTTAGCTGAATGCACACTTGAAAATTGTGTGGGGGGTGTTCCCATGGAGTCAGCTAGGGTTAAGTAGCCAACGATCCTTCTGACCTGCTGGTATCCGAACCCTCTAGCCCTGAAAAAGATAAACTCATTTGTAGTGGTTGAGAGGAACTCGATTTGGCAACTCTCGGAGGGCGGAGCTCCACCCTTTTTGTATAGCTTACTCAAACCGCCTTCACGATTAAGCTTGGAATAGGCCTCATTAACCACTTCAGGGTGTATCCATCGACCTTTTTTAACGTACACATAGGTTTTTGATGACACTTCTCCTAAGCGGGTGGCATAGTGGGTGATGGCTACATCATTCGGCAGAACCCTGTTAACCGCCAACGGCCTCACCGAGAATCCTTCGAGCGCGATAATCTGGGAAAGAGAGCTAACTCCAGCATCCGTCCGGCTGAAGGCCTTTATGCGCTTAACCACACAGCCGGTCTTGAGTAGGGCGCTCTCGAGAGCGCTCTGAACCGTGGGTTTATCCTTCTGCCTCGACCATCCTGCGTAGTGGGCGCCATCGTAGAAGAGTTTAAAGTACACTTTACCGTCAAGTTTTAACTCTTGAGGCTCACCTGATTTATACCTGGTCATACACGGTGTTCATACTGTCTTGGCATATTTTTTATTTGCCTTCTTAGCTCGCTGATAAGCGGGTTCAAACTGTGGGGTACGGATATATTGGTGGTCCTACCCCTTTGACCCCTACCTCCAACCCAAGTGTCTATGATTCCTAAATCGTATAGCTTCTGCACATAACACCATAGCTGGGTGTGCATTCTAGGCTTAAGATTCAGGCGTAGACAGAGGTCAGAGTAGGCGGACTCAGCTTCGCCCATACTCACTCTTGTTTTTTCCTTCGCGCTGAGCAGTGTACAAATAGAGTAGAGCAACAACTTCTCGTGGATATCCAGCCTCCGCACAGCCATTGCCGTTGAAACATCTAGATAAGATGCTTCAACTTGGGTGACGTGTTCTAGTCTTATTCTAGTCTCCTTGAGCTGGGATGATAGGGTAAGGCTACCTGCGAGCAACCCCATGGCGTATCCCATGTCGCCTCTTAATGCGGCCTGTGAAACTATGTACTCCTTTGCTTGGTCGTCAACCATACTTTCAATACCCGCTAGACGCAACCTATACGTAAGGATTTCATCCAACTGAGTCTTATTGTAAGGCTTGACTTCTAGGGTTCTAGTCACATCGAAGCCCTGCAAATCCGTGGTTGCCACGCGAGTGGAGACTATAAAGCAAATCGGTTTAGACCGTACACCATCGTTGAGCTCAATCAGCCTATTTAAGAGACTCGTGGTTCCTTGAGTTAACCTCAATTGATCCAGTAAGACTATAAGACGTAAGCCACCTTCAACCAAGCTCTCGCCTAACACCCTCGCAAGCTCGTTATCGGAGACACCTACCGTTGTCTTAAACGGCGCCAAATAATTCAAAATCTCGGAGAGAAATCCATGCACGGTTCTAGGTACGGTGTCTTTTATGTGGACGAAACACGTGCCCCTATCACCGTTTAGGGTCGGCGAAGAAGCAAGAACTCTTACGGTCATCTCCACCACAGAGCTCTTACCAACCCCTGGGTCGCCAACAACCATTATCCCGGTGTTTTTGTCGGGGGACTTTACGAATGCCCCCAGTGCATCCCCAAGCCACCTTAACTCCAAGTCTCTAAACGGGAGTGTGGGGGGTAGGTAGTCTCGACTAATCCTATGGAGGTTAACGATGCTTCTATATATTAATCCCTGTTTGAGGAGCATACACTAACTATTTGACCACAAACATAATTAGTGTTGTTTAACCGGGTACTGGGCCAACATGGATAACACTAATTCATATTAAACTCCGCGGTGTGTGGGTAAAACATTTGGTCCAGACAGGTAAACGTAGGTTTAGATTCCCGACAAGTGATGGCGTGCTGCTTGTGTTCCTTTCATAGCCATTTTTCCCAGCATATAAAAGCCTGTTCCCCGAAAACTTCAACGCTTATCTTGGCTCGACTGTTCGACTTGGCTTTTAACTGTTCGAAACTTCTTGACCTCTCCCTAAAGTTAATGGAAAAACTATTATCACCGATGGCTGAATACACTTCCTCAGCCGCCTTGTAGGGTCCACTGCAGAGCTTGAGTGAGCCTATTTCCTCTACACCCCTACTCCTTACCAGGGACCTTAAATTTTTGACGCACTCAGAAGTCAAACCCACCACAAACGCTGTGTGAGAGCTGTTTGAGAGAGGGGTCGGCACACCGCATCCGCTTAGGATAACTAGGTCCAAGAACTCGACCAACGCTTTATGGGACCTCCCCGGCTTCGATGTGGCCAGTACACACATATTATGGGGGCTCCGCTCACTCAAGATCCACATCACCAAGTCAGCTAGGCCGGAGCAGTCATCGCCATAGAACACTTGTAGACCAACAAATTAAGTTTTCCTAAGACCAGAACTACGCCATCATAGAGGAATACACGGTGAAACCCTAGATTTATACGGGTTCGTGCAGAGTTTCTTCGAGAATCGCCGGCGTCGACAAGACTAAACCGCGTCGTTATACTGCATCCCACCTTAACATAACAAAAAAATATGTGTGCCAATCTAATAGCTAAAATGCTTGAATACCTCCTAGTTTCAGCTTTGATGGTGGGTGTTTCCGCGCCCGTGGCGTATAAGGTGCGCTTTCTCGATGAATTGGGTACATTAACCGCTTGCATTCTAGGGTTAGCGGTGGGCTTCACGATGGGTCCAGTATTCCTAGGTGTACTGATAATATTCCTAACGGTTAACAGCCTGTTCACAAAGATGGGTTACGTTAAGAAGGCGTTGCTGGGCGCGGCTGAACCTAAAGGTGGGGCTAGAACTTGGAGGAGTGTCGTCGCAAACGGGCTATCAGCAACGATATTCGCGGTCCTCAGTGTTCTCTTCTATCGTCAAATCCTAGTTGTAGGCTTTATGAGCGCTATTGCAGCGGCTTCAGCGGACACGGCGTCCACGGAGGTTGGCCTGCTGAGCGGTTCAAAGCCGAGGCTTATAACTAATCTTTCGAGCGTTGAACCGGGGGTGTCTGGTGGGGTGACCGCTCTTGGGTTAGTTGGTGGGGTGATAGGCGCGATAAGCATAGGTATAATTGGGCTTTATGTTGTGCACGCCATATACGGTTTCCCCCAACTGAGGCTGCTCACTTCAAACGACCCATTTATCCCCACCAGTGGGATCACGAGGTACGCGTTGGCGATAAGTGCTGGGGGATTCTGTGGGGCTGTTCTCGATAGCATTCTAGGCGCGACGCTCCAAGCCAAGTATGTGTGTGGGGTGTGCTCTAAGAGGACCGAGCGAGCCGAGCACTGCGGTGTCAAGTCAAAGCTTGTTGGGGGAGTTGAGCATCTAGATAACGACGCAGTAAACGTGTTAGCAACATTTCTTGGGGCAGTGATTGGGGTTTTACTGTTCTTGGTATAACATAGCACCACCGGAAGGTTGAAGTCGACTCGGTGGGATTTGGAAAACCATATACCTATGTGTTTTTAAGTTCTACACGTGGGAAGAGTATACATACTCACGCCTGGGGGGCAGTATAATCACCTTATATTTAGAAGAGTCCTCGAACTGGGGTATGAGGCATCCATGCGCCAGTTAGAGATCGACTCTGAATCACTGCGTAACGCTTGTGCTGTAATAATTGGTGGTGGCCCGGGTAGACTGAGCCTAGACAACAATGTGTCCGAATCTCTAAAGGATGTATTAATGAGTACACAGATACCCGTTCTGGGAATATGCTATGGTCACCAACTGTTAGCCCATTTATTTGGGGGGGTTGTTGCACCATCAGCTAAGCCAGAGTTTGGTCCAGCCACGATTAGGGTGATTGAGAGGGATGAGCTGTTTGAAGACATACCAAGCACGTTTACTGCTTGGCTGAGCCACAACGACGAAGTAGTAAAGCTCCCAAAAAGCTTTAAGGTGCTCGCAGACAGCCAAGAGTGTGCGTTTCAAGCGGTAAGGAATGACAGCTCAATGATTTATGGAGTCCAATTTCATGTGGAAGTTGAACACACACAGCACGGTAAACAAGTGCTTGGAAACTTCCTTAGACTCGCGAAGCGCTGAAATCTACAACGCGTAAGTTTAATTTTGATGCAGCCTGAGCGTAGTTTGAACCAAATGCCAAACATTCTGGTAACAGTAAAGCAGGTAGTTGATGTTGACTCGCTTAAGATTGATAGGACTACAAACACTATAACCACAGCTGGGGTTCCAAGAAAGATGAACGACTTCGATAAGAACGCCTTAGAGGAGGCAATAAGGATTCGTGAAAAACATGGGGGGAAAGTTGTCGCTGTTAGCGTAGGCCAACAAAGTAGCCGCGATGTGTTGAAAGAGGCTCTAGCTATGGGTGCAGATGAGGCATACCTCATCACGGATCAGTCTACAGCCGAATTCGATAGCCGCGCTGTCGCATATCTAATCTCTAAATTTTACACCAAGTTCGGCCCTTTTGACTTAGTGATTATGGGTGAAGGGAGTGTTGACCACTTCAGTGTACAAGTGGGGCCTAGGGTTGCCGAACTCCTAAAGCTTCCTCAACTCACATACACCCGCAGGCTTGAGTACTCTGGGGACGGCGTAGTCGCTGAGAGGGACCTAGAGGATGGTTTCCATGTTGTTAGGAGCCCCCTACCCTGCGTTGTCACCGTGGCTCAAGAGATAAATCAACCCAGACTCCCCACACTCAAATCGATACTCGCCGCATCCAAAAAACCCATCAACGTGGTCTCACCATCCCAGCTTGAAATAGGAGCCGATATACTGCAACCGGTGGTCACGATAAAAACCGTGGTTCCACCTAAAACTGAACGAAAAAAAGTCGTAATAGACGGCTCTAAACCAGAAGAGGCGGTGCAGACACTTATCAAACACCTCACACAGGAGGGAGTGATATAATTGACTCACCGTATACTAGTGTATTCGGATAGCCCTAAACACATACCTGAGCTCTTAACGTATGCCAACCAGCTTTCTGAAGGGGGTGGAGTCGCCATGGTTATATCGGATGACAAGCTGGTTGATCTTTCATTCGAGTATGGAGCTAGCAGGGTTTACCTAACAGAGTCCAAAAGTACCAACCTGTACGATGCTACAACCACCTCTGCCGCCATCTTTGAAGCCTATAATAAGGAGAAGCCGGAGCTAATCATCCTTTCAGCCACAAAATTTGGGAAGGAAACCTCTGCGCGTTTAGCAGCAAAACTCGATGCTCCACTTGCCACTGAATGTCGAAGTGTTAGTTTCACGAATGGCAGAATTGAGGTTGAGAGGATGGTGTTCAGCGGCAACGGTGTTTCCACAGAGATTATTGGTAGGACGCCCGCCATTGTAACACTGCAGTCGGGTATCGTGGAGCCTAGCAAGAACCCGCAAAGAGGAGAAACTGAGAAACTCAGTGTGGAGGTTAAGCCAATGACTCAAACCCTCGAGGTAAGAAGAAAGTCGGAGACATCTGCGACCAGACTCGAGGAAGCCGAAAGAATAGTCGCCGTTGGGAGGGGGCTGCAGCGAAAGGAGGACCTGGAGCTCATAAGGCAGTTGGCAGAAGTGCTGCATGCGGCAATAGGGGGCTCCAGACCTCTTGCGGCTGACCTCGGATGGCTCTCAGACGACCAATGGATAGGCCTTTCAGGACACAAAGTAAAACCCAAACTGTATTTGGCCATTGGGATAAGTGGTCAGATACAGCACATAGCGGGTATGAGGGATGCAAAGATTGTCGTGGCCATAAACAAGGATCCAAATGCGCCGATGGCGGCCAATTCAGACTACTACGTTGTCGGAGACCTCTACAAGATTGTTCCAGAGCTCATAAAACAGTTGAAACAAAGGGTGTAGCAAACGAGGAGGTCAACCTATTTCCGCACACTCACCTATTTGCTTATACCCCTTATTCTAGGGTTAGCACTCCTTACATATACCTCATATTCAAACACATGCGCATTCCCATGCGGCATAAACCATCCATACAGATTGTATGGGTTAATACTAATATTAGGCGACATATGCGCTTATGGCGGGGTTGTATACTGGTTCCGAGCTTCAACCTCAAGAAGAAAACATGCAAAGAAGGTTGATGCTTAGCGCAACAAGAGTATTACCCAGCACACTGGTATGCTCTAAACACACCAGCTTTATACATAGGGTGGGTCACAATACAAATTGGGTTTTCATAGATCCCCATAGTTTTATACTCACTGTTCTCTAGGAGAAGGTACCCGAATTAGGCGGCGGTAAGCCTGACGGCCAATCGTGGAGAATTGTTATCTACACACCATCTCTAAAGGCGCGAAAAGCTTATACCATTCGCAGACGGATTCAAATTAAGCTCGTCGGCCATAGGTAGCGGGGAAACACCCGGTCTCATTCCGAACCCGGAAGTTAAGCCCGTTACCGTTACGTGTTCCGTTAAACCTTAGGTTTAGCAGGGCACGTAAGCCGACGAGTTTATAAGTTTTCCAAAGCCTCGCTTTTCAGGGTGTGGTAACTCACATAGTTTTTAGTTTGCCTCTTCTAGTGGTGGGGGATGGCTAACGAAAACCTTAAGGACGAGCCCGTTTTAGAGCCACTAGTGCCTGTGATGAGTTGGTATCCACGCCTACGGAAACCGGGACTAGCGTAACCCTCTAGCAGGGGCGAGTCGGGTGGTTGATGCTGGAGGCTCCACCATCCATGGCGGGTAGCTCACACGCGGCTGTGATGATCCCGATCTCACACGGATCCCCTTTAAATGAAGTTGAAGAGCCGAGCTGAGCCGCGTTTAGCTATCTGGTCACATTTAATCTGAGTAAACGCTTTATTCGGGCTCATGGTTAGTGGTGGGATAGGAGTTGATTCTATCCGACTTTGATTTAAAGAACTATATCGCCGGTGGACGCCTCTACATAGACCCGTTGTTCGACGACACAATCCGCGAAAACGGCGTGGACCTACGTATTGGCTCTCAGATAGCGAGGCTGGTCTCAACCAGGGAAGTGTTTGATACCAGAGGTAACGTGGACACTTCAAAGTTTTATAGAATAATCGAAGCTGAAGAGTTCATCTTAGAGGCCGATGAAAAAATCCTAATAACAACCCTAGAGAGAGTGAGGCTACCATCAGACCTAATGGGCTTCGTTCAACTGAGGTCTTCTTTTGCCAGGGCTGGACTACTCCTACCTCCCACAATAATAGACGCTGGGTTCGACGGCAATATAACAATAGAGGTAAGGGGGACATCTTTCCCTGTTAAGTTGTATAGCGGTCAGAGGTTTGTTCACATAGTGTTCTCAAAACTAACAACACCCCTCGAAAAGCCTTATAGTGGGAAGTACCAAGGTCAGAAGGGAGTTACGCTACCCATATTTAGTGACCAAGTAAGGAAGTAGGGGTAAGGAGAAAAAATTAAGAATCGGCGCAGCCATTATGATTCAGGAGCTGTGAAATATCAGAGTTAAGCTGATACGTGATGAGAAGGCATTTATTTGAGCTCCGGGTTTTTGACCGTGAATAGCATAATCGTTGGCGCTATTGTGTATCTTAGGGATGAGAATGGTAGAATACTACTTCAGAGGCGTAGAAGCGGTTTATTCAAGGGTTACGTTGGGCTGCCAGGGGGTAAAGTCGAATTCGGCGAAGACATCGTGGATGCGGCGCTAAGGGAGCTTAGAGAGGAAACTGGGTTGAAGGGTTTTCAGGCTAGTGCTAGCGGTGTTTACTCTGAAGTGAATTTTGACAAACAAGCAATGAGCAATCACTTCGTACTCTTCGTTATTAAGGCAGGAGGATACGAAGGCAGCCTATTAGAGACGACACCTGAAGGCCAAAACTTCTGGATGCGTGAAGATGACATAGACTCACTCGAACATGTACTGCCAGACCTATTCTTCGTGCTCGACGAAATAAATAGGGCACCCTTCGTAGCAAGCCTCAGACGATATAACGACGGCGAGCAAACCTATGTGGTGACATCTGATGGTCGCAGATATCCTAAACAGCGTTAGAGCAGTTGACTGTCACGCCCACCTCTCCAGCAGCGAGTTCGAAGTTGACAGAGTGAGAGTCATTGAAGAGTGTGCAAGTAAAGGTGTAATGGTGGTGGATTCGGCGCTGAGCAAACAGGAGCTCAAGATTTCACTTGAAATGGCTAAGCTTTCCGGATGGGTGAAAACCACAGTCGGCTGGGAGGCGCGCAACCTCGATCGGGAAGGTGCACTCGAGGTAATAAAGCTAATAGAGGCCAATCAAGAGGGGATTCAAGCAGTAGGCGAGGTCGGATTGGATAGATACTGGGTGCGTGACAGGAATCTTTGGAGTAAGCAGGAAGATATTTTTAGGATGTTCATCGACCTAGCTGACAGGCTCAAAAAACCCTTGGTGGTTCACTCTAGATCCGCTGGTCGAAGTTGCATAGAGATTCTCAACTCTTGTGGTTTCAACACTGTTTTGATGCATGCCTATGATGGCTCGGTTGGCGACGCTCTCATGGCTGCCGAAAAAGGCTTCCTCTTCTCTATTCCACCCTCTGTTGTCCGTTCAGAGCAGAAGCAGAAGCTCGTCCGTAGGCTGGAACTAAAAAGTCTTATGTTAGAGTCTGACTCACCCGTACTTGGACCAGCAAAGGGTGTTAGGAACGTGCCAACCAATGTTTTCGTATCGGCAGACATGATTGCTCAGATTAAGCGTGTCCCACAAGAGGACGTGTTACGCACCTCGAGGGAAATCTCATTGGCCTTCTTCGGTATTATTGGTGATAGAAGTTGAGCTATGTGTCAACTAAAGCCAGAATAGGAAAGGACGTGTTTTTCGAAGGGGAGTATAGGGTTTATGGGGCAACTGAGCTTGGAGATGAGTGTTTCATTGGGCACTCCGTCGTGTTGGGTCATCCGGTAAGAGCGAATCTCCTTGAAGGCATTAGGCATCTAGATAAGCGAAGCCTTGATTCAATAAGTGAAGGATGTAGAATAGGGTCACAGTGCATTATCAGAAGCGGAAGCGTAGTATATGAGCGCGCGAAGCTTTCAGATAAAGTCGAAACCGGGCATAGCGTACTCATCAGGGAAGACGTTGAGATCGGTGAAGGAAGCCGTATAGGCACTAGGTCAATCCTTGACGGGGGGGTTAAGGTGGGCAAGAAGGTAAACATACAGTCCGGCGTATATTTACCTCCAGGAAGTGTAGTGTGGGACGGCGTGTTTATTGGGCCATTTGTTGTGGTAACCAACGACCTATACCCACCCTCACCTAAGGTTTTAGGTGTAAGAATAGATGAGGGAGCAATTATCGGCGCGGGAAGCATACTAATAGCGGGTGTAAGCATAGGTAGGGGTGCTGTCGTGGGAGCCGGGTCCATAGTGACAAAAAACATCCCAGAGAACGGTTTCGCACTGGGCACACCTGCCAAAATCGTTGGCACACGCGAGACATACGAAACAAAAAAAGGAAAGTATCTAAAGGGGTAAGTGTGGGGGCTGATTCCACCCCTCCCACACGTGGACTATTCCGCAGTGGATGGCGGATCAAAAATTTTAACTAACAATGGACGCTAAGAACGGTTTTGATCTATCGTGGAAGGATGTAGTCTTGGAGCCTTAATTCATTGGTCTCTATCTTTCACGTTTCCCTTCAATAAACTCCATAAACTGCTTTTTCGCCTCACTGTATGGTAGCTGAACTGGTGGATGCTTCATAGTCCAAGCCGAAGCCGACGTTATAGCGCCCCCCACCCTTCTTTCAAGCCCGATCTTCGCGGCTCTAACGGCGTCAATCATAACACCAGCACTATTATAGGCATCCCACACCTCCAGTTTGAGCTCAATCCTAATCGGGGCACCGCCAAAGTATTTCCCCTCAAGCACTATATATGCGTATTTCCGGTTTTCGAGAAACTCGATATAGTCGGATGGACCAATCCTTGTCGGTACCGGATAGGGCACGAGGGACTGCACGGCTGAAGTCTTGCTTTCACGTTTGGTTTTAAGCCTTGATTCTTCAAGCATATTAGCGAAGTCAGTGTCACCACCAATATTCACCTGATATGTTCGAAGAAGTGTAACACCCCTATCGACCATTAACCTAGCAAGAGTCTTATGCAGCACCGTTGAACCCAACTGACTCATGACGTCATCGCCTATGGCTGGCAAACCTTTCTCCCTAAATCTACGATCCCAAGCTGGATCAGAGACTATGAACGTGGGCATAGCGTTAATGAACGCCACCCCAGCCTTCAACGCCTGCTCAGCGTAAAATCTTGCCGCCCTCTCACTACCAACAGGCACATAGTTTATCAAAACTTCGGCGCCGCTATCCCTAAGAGTTTGGGCCACATCCACTTCTGGTTGGTCTGAAACCTCCACCATCCTACTTAGGTATTTTCCAAGACCATCCAACACGGGGGCGCGGCTAACCGCGACGCCCAACTTCCTCGGCGATACGATCTGGAGTGTGTTATTCGGCGGCGAAAATATCGCCTCACCTAGGTCTAAACCCACCTTACTCTTATTCACATCAAATGCGGCTACGAACTCAATATCGGAAGGCCGGTACCCTCCCAACTCAGTGAAGGAGAGACCCTCCAAGTCACCGTCCTCCTTTGATTTAATCACACCCTGAACAAGCGCGGACGCGCAGTTACCAACGCCCGCCACGGCCACTCTAATTTTCTTAGACATACCATGCGGATTCAATCCACTGATTTAACAGTTACGTTTCCAACGTTGCGATGCCACAATCCTTGACCCACGATTTGAACACCCAGTTCAGACGTAGACCACGGCCATAAACGGCAAAACCAACTAGAGGCTCACACACAACTCATAATTTCTCTGCAGTACTAATCTAAGAACTGTAAATGGCTTTATATATACAAACAATTAAGAGCATTAAATCAGATTTTAAAGCGAGACTTAATATATTGATGGTGTAGTGTCCCTTAGGTTTGACTCGAACACTACTCGTGGATGTCTTATGTTGTGCGACACACCTTAAATCTATGTTGCTATGAAGTTGAAGTGATGAGCGACCACCAAAGAATAGCTCTCGGTGACCGAGTGCTCATAGTGCTAAGGAAGCACACTTATATTGTAAGGGTCGATAGAGGCAAAAAGTTTCACACACACGTAGGCTATATTAACCTGGACGACTTAATAGACGCGTACTACGGCTCATCTCATAAGACAAGCTCAGGCGTTTTTTTCACGGTTTTGAGGCCTTCAAAGAAGGATTACGCTCTTAAGCTACCTCGTTCAACCCAAGTAATATACCCTAAGGATGCCGCCTCAATATTGGTTTGGGCGAATATTAAACCAGGGGACCGCGTGCTTGAGGCTGGAACGGGTAGCGGGGGACTCACGATTTTTCTAGCCGATGCAGTGGGAAGGGAGGGTGTGGTCTATGGGTTCGATGTGAAGGAGGAGTCGCTTGAGAAGACGAGGCGTAACCTTGAATCGGTTGGGCTACTAGATAGGGTTGAGCTTCGTCGCGCCAATGTTCTAGATGGGGTTGAGCTGAATGGTTTAGACGCAGTGGTGCTCGACCTACCTTCACCCTGGCTTGCGGTGGGCGTCTTAAAGAGTAGCCTCAAGGGGGACGGCTACTTCGTGAGTTTTTCTCCAACAATCGACCAAGTTGAGAAAACGGTTATAGCGCTACGCGAAAAAGGTTTCACAATGATTGAGGCGTTTGAACTCATACAGAGGTTTTATGACGCTAAACCCGATGCCACGAGGCCCAATAGCTTTGGGGTTCAACACACTGGCTATATTGTTTCGGCTAGGAACACGCTGGCTCTAGGGCCTGAGGCTCCGCCAAGTGACAAGCTTGGTAGGGAGGGGTCACACGCCCCTCATGAGTTCTTCGACTCTCTTACTGACAGCCCTGCTACCAACATATAGGGGTGTTCTTTCATCGTGTCTGGTCACGGTTTTCTCAAGTATGGGTTGTTTGCCGTCTGTAGCGTATCCGCCAGCCGCCTCCGCGATGAATGATACAGGGCCAGCTTCGTATAGTGCTCTTAGCTTGCCGCTCGGAGAGTCACTCGTGGAGGGGTAAGAAAAGAGTCCACCGTAGTGCAGTACTTGGTTGAAGTCCCCTACAAAAGACCCACCATACCTCAACTTATATCCCTGTGATTCTAGCTCTTCAACCATCTTCTTGACCTGAGGTAACCATTTCGCTCTAAGTCCACCCACCCCGTAGACTTCACCCTTCTCATGTATCCTGAGATTATCGCTTACTACAACAAACCGATTTCTGGACTCCCCCCTCCTTGACAACACAAACTCAGCGACTCTATTCTTGGTTGCGAAAACCATGGTCGTGGAGGGCCCATACACCGTATAGAACGCGCACACCTGACCAGCTGGTTTCAGGGGGAAGCTAAAATCCCTGTAGACACCCACGATCGTGCCCATAAGATTATTGGATTCAATATTCGAGCTCCCATCGAGTGGGTCCATTACAACAGCGAACCCACTACTATTGAGTCTTAGTGGTTCACCCAACTCTTCGGTGGCCACAACTGAAACCACGCGGGTTGACTCAAAGCAGTGTATAAAGAGATCATTCGCCACCACATCCAGCTTCTTTTGCTTTTCACCATAAATATTCGTGCCACCACTAACACCTCTTGCCTCGGGTATTTCATCAAGCAGAGACACAACAGCGCGCTCGAACCCCGAAAAAATAACACCCAACTCGGTGTTTATTCCGTTCACAAAATCGCTAGCATACATGGTTATCCAAAGCGTTCACAGAGATTTAATCGTTTGGGATAAGCTTTTATTGAATTTCATGCATATGTTCTTATGGTTGCATCAATGGAGCAATTTATGACAAACGGCAGAAGCCTTCTACTCGCCTATGACCAAGGCTTGGAGCATGGCCCAACGGACTTCAACCAGAAAAACTGTGACCCAGAATACATAGTGGAGATAGCTCGAAAGGGTGGCTTTAACGGGCTGATACTTCAGAAGGGTATCGCGGAAAAGTACTATGATGGTAGTGTCCCACTTATAATCAAACTAAACGGGAAGACGAATATCTTCAAGGGTGAACCGGTTTCGCGCCAAATATGTTCGGTAGAGGAAGCGCTGAGTCTCGGGGCCAAGGCGGTTGGGTACACCATTTACCTTGGAAGCGAACACGAAGCCTTGATGTTCCAAGAGTTTGGGAGGATACACCACGAGGCGCACAGGTTAGACCTACCAGTCATCGCCTGGATATACCCACGTGGCGCGTACGTCAAGGATGATACGGCTCCAGAAATAGTCGCATACGCGGCGAGGGCTGGTCTAGAGATTGGGGCTGACGCCGTAAAGATAAAGTACACGGGTAACCCCGACACATTCAGGTGGGCTGTGAAGAATGCTGGTAAGGTTAAAGTGTACATGTCGGGTGGACCTAAGGCTCCAACGGAGGAAGACTTCTTCAGACAGGTTCAAGGCGCGGTCTCGGCTGGGGCGGTTGGCCTAGCAGTGGGAAGAAACGTTTGGCAAAGCGACGACCCATTAGGTGTTGCAAAGAAGCTAAGGGACATAGTTATTGAGAACAAAAAATACGTTTAAACCCCTGCTAAATGAGTTCTAACTCTATTTTCACATCATCTGGTACACTTATCCGCATAAGCTGCCTGAGAGTTCTCTCCTCTGCGGGGATATCGATTATTCTCTTATGAACCTTCATAATCCACTTATCATAGGTATCAGTACCCTCACCTGCTGGGCTCCTACGCGTTGAAACCCTGAGCTTCTTTGTTGGCAGGGGGATTGGTCCAGACACCTTCACACCAGTCCTCTTGGTTGTTTCAACTATTTGGGAGCATACCACATTCAGCTTCTGTATATCTGTGCTCCAAAGCCTTATTCTCGCTTTCTGCGGCAATGTAAAACACCAAGTAAAAAAGTAGAGTATTACTTCTTGGTAACCGTGGCGGGTACCAAGTCGATGATAACACCGGCAGCAATGGTTCTACCCATATCCCTAATGGCGAACCTTCCAAGCGGTGGGAATTCCTGATACTTCTCAGCGGAGAGCTGCTTAATCGGCTTGAACTTCACTATTGCTGCATCGCCCTGCTTGAGGAACTGTGGCGCTTCGGGTAGAGGTTGCCCTGTCTTGGGGTCCAGCTTCTTCTCAATTGAGGTCATCTTGCAAGCCACTGTGGCGGTGTGGATGTGTACAACTGGGGTGTACCCAACGGATACCGCTGTCGGATGGGATAATATGAATATTCTGGCTGTAAATTCATCCACCACAGTCGGTGGGTTACTCACCCTACCACACACATCGCCCCGCTTTATCTCATCTTTGGAGACGCCTTTGACGTTGAAGCCGATGTTGTCGCCGCTCTCAGCTTGCTGAATCTGTGTGTGGTGTGTCTCAATACTCTTCACTTCACCCGTCTTGTTAGAGGGCATAAATATCACTTGGTCGCCCACCTTTAGCACGCCTGTCTCAACCCTACCCACAGGCACGGTGCCCACACCTTGTATCGTGTAAACATCCTGTATTGGGATCCTCAGAGGCTTATCATTGAGCTTAGGTGGAACCTTTAACGCATCCAGAGCTTCTAGTAGTGTTGGGCCCTTATACCATGGTGTGTGGCTGGATCTCTCCATTAAATTGTCACCTAACCAAGCGCTTATGGGTATAAAGGGTATGTCTTCAACCTTGTATCCAATCGTTCTAAGCAGCTTCCCGACGCCATCGACAACCTCCTTATATCTGGCTTCACTCCAACCAACGCTTGGATCATCCATCTTATTTATGGCCACTATGAGCTGGTTCACACCCATAGTCTTGGATAGGAAAGCGTGCTCCCTAGTCTGGCCAGTAGCGCCAATACCGGCTTCGAACTCACCCTTCTTAGCCGAAATCGTGAGGATAGCTGCATCAGCCTGACTTGCGCCCGTGACCATGTTCTTAACGAAGTCCCTATGACCGGGCGCATCAATGAACGTGAAGAAGTAGTTCTTCGTCTCAAACTTCCAGAAGGTGAGGTCAATTGTTATACCTCTCTCCCTCTCCTCCTTCAGTTTATCCAGTACCCAAGCGAACTTGTTATCCTCTTGCCCCTTCTTCTTAGCCTCTTCTTCTATTTCCTGGAACTCTCTTTTGTCTACGAAGCCAGTCAAATACAGTATATGCCCCACTAGAGTACTCTTACCGTGATCGATATGGCCTATCACTATCAGGTTTAGGTGTGGTTTAGACGACATAGCGAAAACCTCTTTTTACACAAAGTGTAGACCAAGCCGACATATTAAGCTTTGCGCGAACCACCGCATCCTAGAACCAAGTCCACAACAAAACGCTCGACCCTATGGGTGACCCTACCCCAACATGAGGCCAATGACAAAACACTGTGCACCAAAAACAGACGAAAACCCGTGAAAAAGTGGGCTATACGCAGATTATAACACGTCACACAATTCCCCCCGCTCGTATTTATTCTTTTCCGAATCCTCGCCCTAAAAGGAGAGGTTTTGGAATCTTTATAATGGAGAGCGAAGTATAGCGTGGAAGAGCCGATATCTAGGTACTAGAAATATTAGGGGAGACCTGTAGCACTATTAGAAGCTGCTTTTTCTACCTCGACGCTAAGGCTATCCTTTCAATTTCATCTCTTTTACCAACAGCGTAACTCCTACTATCCCCACTAGCGGCCGCGAGAAGCTCCTCTGCGAGGGATTCTTCAATAGGCTTTGAACTATTCTTGTTTCTTGTACGCGCCCCCTCCGCTAAAAAGCGTAGAGCCAAGTCAACCCTCCTACTAGGGGACACGTCAACCGAAACCCTGTACACGATACCACCATAGGCAACCCTAGTTGTCTCCTCCCTAGGGGCGCTGTGCTCTATCGCCTGAACCAAAACCTGAATAGGGTTCTGACCAGTCTTAGCGTGGATGACCTCAAATGATTGTCTAACAATGTTTATCGCACGCGTCTTCTTGCCACCCTGTCTGCCAGGCCTCATGAGCATGTTGGCCAAACGCTCAACTATGAGCACATAGCTTTTACCAAACGGCTTCGCCTCATGCCTACCTGCCGAGTAGGGGAAAATCTTTGGTCTGAGACATATATACCTTTTCAAACCGGGATCCCTGACCGACACCTCTGAAAAATCCCACTTACCGAAGAGTTTGGGTATCATACGCCATCACCTAACAGGCTTCTGCCTTTTACCCGTTATAAGGAGATTTAACGGGACACCGTTAACCTTAACCACCTTGTACCTTACACCTGGAAGGTCACCCATAGAGCGACCCAACGTGCCCCCGATACCTTCAATGATGACTTCGTCGTGTTCATCCACATAGTTTAGGGAGCCATCGCCGGGTAGGAATGCGGTGACCTGCTTGCCATTCTTTATAAGCTGGACACGCACACACTTCCTCACAGCTGAATTTGGCTGACGGGACTCGATTCCAACCTTCTCCAAGACTATTCCCCTCGCCTGCGGCGCCCCTTCAAGCGGGTCAAGTTTCTTTAAGCCAAGCATACGTATATAGAATTCCCTCTCCGACCACCTAAAATTCAATCTCTTCTTCCTAAGCTTCCTAGCGGCATAGAGGCCACGCGGACTTTTAGAGTCAGCCAATCACAACACCGTTCACAAACACACAACCAAGGCAGGCATATAAGTTCTTCAACCCACACTCACTTTATCTCTACAACGTCAATATCGTAGTACCTCTTTAGCAGTAGCCTAGCCTTCTCAACATTCCGCCCATTCTTACCTATAGCCAAGCCCTGATCCTCCACTTCTGGATACACCCTGACCCTTTTCCTACCATCCTTATCCTGATACACTTGGACAGAGACTATTCGAGCGGGGATAAAAATAGATTTAACAAAGGTTTCGAGTGGCTCAGCGTACTCAACAACCTCCACCTTCTTCTTTAAGACCTTGGAGGCGCGTTCAACATTCACACCCTTCCTCCCAATAGCCCTAGCCGCGTTGCCCGGCTCCACCACGAAAAGTATGGTTTCCCCGTTAACAAGGCAATCCTTGACACTTGCACCTGTGAGTGACTCGAAGATCCCGATGTAGCGCATCTGTTCAAGCGAAAGCTTGATCTCAACCAAACCCGCTGATACCCCCAAGACTACTGCAGTTTGCTTATTATGTCTGATTCGCCGGGGTCAACTATACCCAGCGCCGACACCACGTGGCCACGTGCGCACACAGCTGCTAGATCCCATCCGCTACCTGGAAACTCATACACTTTTACCGCTAGCCTCTTCGCCTCCTCGACAAGACGTTTGGAGTTCGGCGCCGTGGAGGAAACGACGACGAGTTTGACGCTCCGCTTTGCCAGCCCTTTTAGAGTCTCCTTTTCTCCCAAAACCACTCTGCCGGTTTGAACGGCTACTTTCAAAGAGTTTATTACTTCAGACATTCTTCAACGCCCTCAGGTTAACCATTAAGTCAACCATTCCGGTACCCATAGGTATATAGTTACCCACTATTACGCTTTCCGTTACGCCCTCAAGCGTATCAGTCTCAGCGGATTCTGCGGCTGCCAATAGATGGCTCACAGTGACCTCGAAGGCCGCCTTCGCCAAAACACTCGTTTTACCAACGCTTATACCAGTCCTAGTCACGGGTTTGATTTGACCAGACTCAGTCATCCAGTCCGCCAAAAGAGAGACGTGGCGTACATCCACTTCCAATCCCTGTTCGTGTAGTGTCTTCATTATCTCTTCAATTATGCTGTTCCTAGCCGCCTCTATACCCAGAACCTGGTAGATTTCGTAAATGTTGTTCGTGGTTGTCCTCGTTCTATCCACACCGTCAACCTCTAACACTTTGGCCAAGTCGCTTCCCTCCGTTATAATATACCACTCTTCATCGTGGCCATCGAAAGGTTGTGAGAGCTTCGTCCTTTCAAGGTAAACCTTAGTCACACCCTTAATACCCTTAAGCACAACGGACATAACCTTATCCTTTATCCTGTACCCAGTCGACCTAGTCATCTCCTCGTTTATAATGGTGAACGAGTAGTTGTCCTCCTTCTCCACCGTGGCCTTCTCTGAGCGCGTTTTACCCAGCGACCCCCTGACGGCGTCGATCACCTGATCGAGAAGTATCCCATGCTTATCCATCTCCTCTGGGTTAAGATAGAATGATAGGTACCCATCACCTATCTCTATGTTGTCGAGCACGTCCTTCACAGATACCTGCAGTATCCTCTTTGCGACCTCGTAGGCCTGATCACGTGTGAAGCGATGCCTATCGTCAAGCCAAACAGTCATAGAAGGAGTGGACGGACTCTTACGGGCGTCAACGATCTCTATCAGCCTGGGGAGGCCGAGGGTTACGTTGTACTCCCTCACCCCCGCATAGTGGAATGTTCGCAGCGTCATCTGGGTGCCGGGTTCACCAACGGACTGCGCGGCCACGACCCCCACAGGCTCACCCGGCTCCACCTGGCTCTTCAGGTACTGCTTAACAGCCTCCTTAACAACCTCCTCTAGTCTTCTCTCACTGATAGGCTTCTTGGAGAGAAGCTCAACGAGTCTGTCCACAACTGGTTCGGGTAACAGCTTACTGCTAAGTTCGGTTATACGCTGCCTAATCTCCTTAGCCGGCTCTGTTACCTGAGACTTCTTATGGTGCGTTAGCTTTTCACTCATGGGTGACAACCCTCTCAACTATCTTTTCAACGTTAACAGCCTTACCCGCATCACTCTTACTTGGATCAACACCATCCTCACCATACTTGTACTGGATAATCATCCCATTAGGTGTTCTAACACTCTGATCGTACTCAACCCTCAAGTCTTGAAGCGCGTTTATAAGCCTCCTCTGCATATAGCCGCTCTGCGAAGTTCTAACCGCCGTGTCGACCAGTCCCTCCCTACCACCCGCCGCGTGGAAGAAGAATTCAATAGGGTTCAAACCCCGACTAAAACTCGAGGCAACGAAGCCACGCGCCCTAGCACCCTTATCGCCTCTCTCGAAGTGCGGCAGAGCCCTATCCGTATATCCCCTATAAATCCTTTTACCCCTCACTGAGACCTGGCCGATGATTGCGGCCATCTGGGTGAGGTTGAGCATGTTACCACGCGAACCAATCTTAGCCATGGTTAGTGCACCGCTTTCTTGGTTGAGGTGGTTGGCTGCTAGGTTACCTATGTTGTCACGCACTTCAGTCAACACCTCCATAACCCTCTGCTCAAACGTCTCCTCAAGCGTCTTACCTGGTAGGGGCACCATTTCACCCTTCTCATACACACCGATGAGCTCTTCGACCTTCTTCTCGGCTTCACGCACCAATTCATCTATACTCTTTACCACATCGGGGGGTAGAAGCACGTCGTCGAGCGTCATCGTAAACCCATGATGATCCAAGTAGTACAGAAATGCCTTGAAAGCCTTATCTATGAAGTCCCTACCCACATCTGAACCGTAGTCCTTAACCAGCCTATGCAGTAGACTCTCTGGCTGCCCTTCCCCTATCGCCTTCTTGTCTATAACCCCAGAGAGAAGTCGCCCATCCCTTATATACACATAGTCATCATACTCACACTTTTCCTGCTTACAATCCTTGTGGGTCATGTTGGACTTGGCTTCGAAGTTCATATCCCCCGGTAGAAAGACGCTGAACGCCTGTTTACCGGTCCATAGGGGCTCTGGTTTACTCACGGCGGGAGGAGGAATTCTATCCAAGTCAACACCCGACGCAATCAAGAGCTGCTCGAGTTTATCCCTTGTGAGCATGGTGCCCTTCTTTGTGAGGTAGTATGCGCCGGTTATATAGTCCTGCATGGCACCAATGATGGGTCCACCGAACCTCGGTGACAGGATTTGGTGTTGAACCAGCATAAGAACTTTCGCTTCAGCCTGCGCCTCCATACTCTGGGGGACATGCAGGTTCATTTCATCGCCGTCGAAGTCCGCGTTATAGGGTGGACAAACCGCTGGGTTAAGCCTGAAGGTTCTTCCAGGAAGCACCCTTACGATATGCGCCATAATAGACATCCTGTGGAGTGATGGCTGCCTGTTAAAGAGCACGATGTCCCCATCCCTCAAGTGTCTCTCCACAATATAATTATGGTCAAGTCCATCGGCCACTTCGTTGCGATCCTTAACTCTGCTTAGGTCGATCCTCCTGCCATCTGGTCTCACAATATAGTTGGCGCCGAACAAATCATCTGGTCCACGCCTCACCGCTTCACGGAGAGCGTCAATATTAAACTGGTTAACCCTCTCTGGCACGGTGAGGATCTTAGAGATATGCTCGGGAACACCAACTTCGTTTATAGTTAAACTTGGATCAGGCGAAATAACAGTCCTAGCCGAAAAGTCAACCCTCTTACCTGAAAGGCTTCCCCTGAAGAGGCCATCCTTACCCTTAAGCCTTTGAGCAATGGTTCTCAGGGGTCGACCGCTCCTGTGCTTCGTAGGCGGGTACCCCGCTATCTCGTTATCGAAGAATGTGGCCACATGGAATTGAAGCAGATCCCACCAGTGCTCTATCACGATCCTAGCCGACCCGTTAACAACACATTCATTCAGCTTCTTGTTTGTTCGGACTATGTCCACGAGCTTGTGGGTTAGGTCATCCTCAGACCTGTCACCCGACTCCAAAATAATGGAGGGGCGCACAACAAGCGGGGGGACGGGTAGCACAGTCAAAATCATCCATTCAGGTCTAGCATACTCGGGATCCAAACCCATGAGTTTAATGTCGCGTTTGTCCTCGATGAGTGTTAGCTCCATGAGAACCTGGTCGGGGTATAGTTTAACATCTCCCTCAGGCTTCTCTTCGATTATGGTCACTGGTTTCTCAAGCCTTATTTTTCTTCTCTCCACCCCACAGTGTGGACAGTGCGGGAGCGCCTTCTCACCGGTCCTCGAACCAGCCGCCTCCGCTACAACTTTACGCACAAACATTCGTATCTGCTCCGGTCTCCTCGCTTCAAGCCTCTCTAAGCGCGCATAGTACTCAACAACCTTCTCTTCGGGAATCATTAGCCGATGGCAATTATGGCAGACAGCCTTCAAAACCTCAACAATCTTCTTCACATGGCCAATATGGTAGACCGGTTTAGCCAGCTCCAGGTGGCCAAAGTGGCCAGGGCACTGGTTCCACAGCAACCCGCAAGTCTGGCAACGCTGCCCGGGTTCAAGCGTGCCGAGCCTACGATCCATCAAGCCATCCTTTATCGGCAGACCGTCCCGGTCGTATAGGTCCTCAGTCTTTATCTCCATAACAGACATTTTCCTTATCTCGTCAGGCGACAACAAACCGAACTTTATTCCCCTAATTTGTTTAAGCATAGCAGAGCTCATTTACCTCTCACCGACCTCGCCCAGTTTAAGTCTGGGCGATATACCCAAGCTAATCAACTCCTGCATGAGGAGCTTGAATGCGTAGGGCACACTCACAAGGCTCACCTTAGCCTTGTTACCATCAATTGGGCAAACGTATTCTCCTCTCCTTGAGTCGAAGTAAACGAAGTAGCCGCAATTTTCACAAACAGCCACAGTTGTCTTATCAGAGTTATCCAGCAACCTATCCTTCAGCAGCGCCGCCGCACCGTGGCCTATCAGCACATCTCTCTCCATCTCACCAAACCTCAAACCACCCTCACGCGCCCTACCCTCAGTGGGCTGCCTAGTGGTTATCTGAACGTTACCCCTGGCGCGAGCGTGTATCTTATCGGCCACCATGTGGTGGAGTTTCTGGTAGTACACCACGCCGATGAATATCTCAGCCTGAAGCCTCTCCCCAGTCCTACCATCTATGAGCGACTCGACACCGGCTGGGTTAAAGCCCAACCTCTTGAGGGCTTCTTTAAGTGACTGTGGGTCCTCACCAATAAATGGAGTACCATCCACCTGCCTTGCTTCAAGCGCCCCAACTTTCCCAGCTATAAGCTCAATAAGCTGACCCACCGTCATCCTAGACGGGAAGGCGTGAGGGTTGATTATCATGTCGGGAACAATCCCCTGAGGGGTGAATGGCATGTCCTCCTGCGGCACAACATAAGCCAATACACCCTTCTGCCCGTGTCTGGATGCGAACTTGTCACCCAGCTCGGGTACACGGTTATCCCTCACCCTAACCCTAACAAGTCTGTTACCATCTTTGTCGAATGTGATTATCACCCTGTCAACCCGCCCCTGCTCACTGTGTTTGAGGGCCACCGAAGTATCCTGCTGTAGTATTCCTCCTCCCTCAACACTCTGCAATTGGGAGCCGAACCTTGAAGGGCTAACGCGTCCAATAACAACTTCATCGCCATAAAGCATCGTCTCAGGCAGAACTATCCCATCTTCATCCAGCTTCTCATACATCTTAGAGCCACGGTATCCCCTCACAGTCTGCTCGGGGATAGAGATCTTGTCCGTAAAGCCACCCGGGTACTTCTTTTCAACCGCCTCATAAAGCCTGAAGAAAGTCGACCTGCCAAGCCCCCTCTCCACGCTTGCCTTATTTATTATTAAGGCATCGTTTATACCATAACCCTCAAACGGTGCGACAGCGAGGATAACATTCTGCCCCGCTGGCCTCTTCTCAAACCCAACAACCCTTGCGCCCGAAGTGGTAACAATCGGTCTCTGCGGGTAGTGCAAAATATGGCCACGACTATCCGGGCGAATCCTAAAGTTAGATGAATACAACCCTAAAGCCTGCTTGGCCATGGCTGACTCATACGTATTACGCGGCGACTGGTTATGGTCACTGTAGGGTATAATCGATGCGACAACACCCATAATCGCCCAAGGAGCTATCTCAACGTGCGTATACCTTTCGGGGTGGGGTGAGTTTGTGAGCGTTTCGAAATCCACAGCTATCGTGGCGTTCTCCTCCTCTGCGGCATCCAAGTACTCGATCACACCAGCGGCCACGAGGTCGCTCCATTTAATCCTCTGGGCGGCCAAGTCTTCTATATGTTTAGTGGTGAGCGCACTCTCACCGTTCCTTACAACAATGAGCGGCCTCATAACCCTACCCGAGTCAGCTGTCACGACCAGCTCGGGTTTACCGTCAGGACTCGTCGTCAAAGCTACAGATATCTCCGGGGAGATCTGTCCGCTACGCCTCCTAGACCTAAGTTCCTCGGCTAGCTGGTGAACATTCTGGTGATAGCCTATTAGCCTACCATCAAAGTAAACCCTCTGCAGACCAGTGAAATCCGTCACGGAGGATAATGGCTGAACACCATGCCTCCTATAAAGTGAATCTTCGAAGCGGGAGGACTCCGTCTCAGTGAGCCCCACGGAGACTATGGCTGTGAGCGCCAAGTTCTTAACTAAACCCACATTCACACCCTCAGGAGTCTCACTGGGGCAGATTCTACCCCACTGAGTCATGTGTAACTCCCGCGCCTCAGGGTTAGCGTGCATCCTGTTTAATGGTGACACAACCCTCCTCAGATGGCTCAGAGTCGACAAATAATTCACGCGGTCAAGGATCTGGCTTACCCCAGTTCTCCCATCGGGCCAGTTCCCAGTAGCTAGGGCGTGAACAATCTTATCTGTTAGTAGGTTCGCGCTAACAAGAGCCTTCATCTGAATTCTACCCTTCCTACCCCTGCTCCTATCCAAGTTGTGCCTCAAATCCTTAACAAAGTTCTGGACAGCGTTTCTAAGTACAATGGCTAATAGGTCCCCCGCCAGCCTAAGACGCTTATTCGCGTAGTGGTCTTTATCAGTGGGCTGCCTACTACCCACGTTTACCTCAAGTAGCCGCTCAATCATTAGCGCCAAGAATTGAGCCTTCTTAGTCTTCACTTCTTGTGAGTTAGAGGTGCCAAGATGGGGTAGAAGCCTAGTAGCAATTATTTCTTCCCCACGCTTCTTTGGCTCCGTCGACTTCGTAAATCCCCCGAGCACCCTGTTACCAATATAGCGCAAAGCCTCGGACTCGGTGGTCGCCAAGGTCTCCCCTTCAATAAACGACTGCGTGAGAAGCTCCTGTAGGCGTTCATCTCTAGTTATCAGGCTTGCTATATCCTTATCAGTGACAAATCCAAGCGCCCTAAAAACAACAGCCATGGGTATCTTGGACCTCAGAATGTACACATATATTCTCCCATCCTTGGTGAGCTCAGCTTGAGTGGTTGTTCTGTTAGCTGTCCTCGTCACGGAGCTCACCTTGGACACTGTAAGCACAGATGAATTACTCGGACCCTCCTCGACAAAGATGTGATTCGTGCCCAAGTCCTCTTGGGACACAATTATCCTCTCAGAGCCATTAATAATGAAGTAACCTCCAGGGTCTTCTGGGTCTTCGCCGATTTCGATCAACTGATCCTTTGTAAGGCCGTTGGTGACACATATACTAGACTTCAGCATCACTGGTAATTCGCCTATCAACACCTGCTGAGCCTCATATTGATCGTCGCCATCGGTTATAACAAAGTCACAGTATATTGGCACAGTATAGCTTAAACCCCTAAGCCTCGCCTCCATGGGCGTTATCGGCCTAGTCACAAAATCCGGCTCAGTTACCTCAGGAATAATGCGCTGCTTACCCGTCCACGGATCATATATCGGCCTCCCCAACACTGGGTTGGCCGCCTTAATTTTGACATCACCTTTGGTTGACTCTATGACACACACTTCTTCAATTATCTTCTTGAACTCACTCTGAATGAACCTATTATAAGAGTCTAGGTGCAGCCTTACAAGCCCCTTTTCATCGATGAGTGACCTTACAAGAAGCCCTGAAACATCAGAATCCTTCCGGGAAGAAAAACTTTCCATTTAAATCCCACCCCACCCAAGCTACTCCTTACTCTTTCTACTCGACTTAACCGAGCTCCCCTTCTTGCCCCTTGATGCCTTAGCCTCAACCTTCTTGGTATCAGCGGCCTTTCTAGACACCTTCTTTACCCGCTTCGCGGGCTTAGCACCCACACCCTCCTTAGCAGACTCCACTTCCCCAGAAGTCTCCCTCTTCTGGGATGCACTCTTTTGAGAGAACGAAGGGACAACCAAACGGTACACTTCATACTCACCGACAAGCTCACTACTACGAATCACCCGAACAATCTGCCCCACATCAGCATTCAGATCCCTTATAGCTGGGTCATCTTGAGCTATACGGGGAAGCTGCCAAACCTTAACACCGAGCTCTTTGAGCAGCCTTTCCGACTCCTCCTTAGAGAGCACTTCATGACGGGGAACTAAAACATGTGTAAATTTATTGTTACCAGACAAAACCAACACTCCAAACAAGTCGTGCAAAACGCACAGTATCATTCCCACCAATAAGCTTTACTAAAGCACACGACCTTCCTGAAAGACTCTACTCCAATATAATACTTAAGAGCGATATAAACATTTTTATCCAAACAGAACAAAGCTATGCTGACCTCCCAACTCACACGAAAACGTACTCTCTAAGCCAAGTGAGCTACCCCCGCCCTTCAGGGTGGAGTTTTAGGATGTTTATAAACGCCCCTCAGGTGTGTATTCAACTATGCATCAGCACCCCTGAGGGTACTAAGCCACAGACGTAACATCATACTTATCTCTACGTCTACTATGTCTTGATGGTTTAATGGCTGCAGTGGGGAGACTAAAGATGGACCACCCAGCTTCTCAGCATCAGGTTTAAATTAACCGCATAATGGTTTTCAATGGCTGGGCCCGTAGCTCAGCATGGTAGAGCGGCGCCCTTTTAAGCATGCGAGGTAAGGCGAAGGTCGGGGGTTCAAATCCCCCCGGGCCCGCTTGGGGGGTTGGGTATGGCGAGCGATAATTCACTTAATAACACGAACAAAGCATCTACCTCGAAGTCTTTTAACGGGGAGAACGTGGTTCTTATCTCAATCATCTTTCTCGGGGTGGTCTTAAGGGCGTCTTGGATGCTCAACCCAAGCACTTACTATACTGTGGATGAAGTCTATTATATTCCAGCGGCACTACACTATCTCTCCCCGCTTGACACACACCTCAAAAATGTGGTGAACCTGTTCACCGAAGATAGGTGGGCTCCGTACTATGTGAACCCAGAACACCCCCCACTCGCGAAGCTCATAATCGCTAGCGGGTTGGGTATATTTGGGAACAACCCACTTGGCTGGAGGTTCTTCTCGACACTCTTCGGCTCACTAGGAATTGTGGGGATTTATTTGGTGGCTAAAAAAGTTTCGCCAAGCGCCTCAATTATGGCCACTGCTATTTACGCGTTCTACCCACTTGAGGTCTCTATGAGCCAAATAGGTATGCTTGACGTGTTTTCAACCACATTCCTAGTGTTTTCATTCGCGGCGCTTGTTAGCAAGAAGCCGAAAATCTCCGCCCTTCTATTGGGTCTCTCCTCTGCTGCGAAACTTACAGGAATAGTTGGTTGGCTACCTCTAATTTATTATATCCTCATTTATAATAAGGGCGTCAAGAGGGTTCTTAAGTCATTTATAGTTGAACTGGTCATCTTCTATGTTGCCTTTGTGGTGTGGTTTACTCCGATGGTGATGCACTACGGTATAGACTCGGCGATTCTGGACCAGTACTATATGGTTGCAGTCCAAGGAAGCTACGGCCCAGGGCCAGGCATAGTGACCCCCTTTATGTGGCTATTCAGCTTCACACAGCCATCCTTCAACCCCACACTGTTTCTTAATAACCCAGTTCTGACGGCGATAAGCATACCCGCATTAGCCTACACGGGTATCCGGCTGAGGGGGAATGTCAACTCCATCCTAGTATTAGCCCTGTTTTTATCATCTTATGGGCTCATAATAGCCACGGCGGCGACCCGCCCAGTCTACCTCTTCTACTTTGAGGACGCATCACCCGCCTTCACCGCAATAACAGCCTACTTCCTTAGCGGATTGCTAGAAACCAAAACCAAAACATACAAGTATCTAGCATACGCTCTCTTCGCCGCAATCATAGCCACCTCAGCGTTAACAATACCTGTACTCCTCTACGGTTATAAAGTACCATACACGAAGCTTCTAATCAAACTCTCATACTAACTCCCTACGGAAAAAAGATTCATATAGTGTGTTTAGTTGGGGTTAGCTCTCCACCCAGTGCGCTCAGTGGGTTCCAGGTGGGAAGATTATGTTCCGCGCCTCCCAGTACGCAGGTTCGAGGTATCTAAGGTAATCAGGATTATGTCCCTTCTGCACGGAAAGATAATAGGCGAAGAAGTATAGTGGAATTATTGTTAGGAAAGGTGATAGTATGATTGATGTACGCGGGGTATGGAACGAGTAGTCTGCATCGAGGTGTTCATCCGATATCACCATCGTTTTAGCACCCAGTCTTCTAGCCGCCCGCAATGCTAATGTGTGTCTATCAAACGAGGCATCCCGAGGGGCTATGGATACCACTAGGCTATCAGGGTCGAGAGTCACCCACGGACCATGTAGAAATTCTTCGAGCGCTATACCCTCCGCTGATATGTAGGAGGATTCCTTAATCTTTAAGGCAGCCTCCCTCGCCGTTACCAAGTTAAAACCGGAGCCAAGAATGAAAACCTTCTTGACAGTAGCCAAATCACCTGCAGCCCTTACCGCCTCAGCCTCCGATTCCCTAAGGGCTTCGAGTATCTTTTCTGCTAGGTTCACACAAAACTCCGACTCCAATTCTTCATCCGCGTGCCCCAGTCCGCGTAGCAACCCAAGCGTGAGCATTAAGACAGCAGCGGCGGAGTCAGTATATGTCTTCGTATGGCACCTTGACAGATCGGGTCCATCGCCAACGATAAGTGTGACATCCGAGCAGGAGGATATAGGCTGGTTCGCGTTATGTGTCACTCCCACCGTGAAACTCCCGCTCCCCTTAGCCTTCGCGAGGGCGTCAACAGTGCTCTTAGTAATCCCACTATGGGAGACGCCTATAGTTATAGACTTATTAACTATTGGTGTATGCCAAACCAGCTCATTTGACTCAGCCAGATGATAACCAGGCGAGCCATTCAGAACCTGTGAACCCATCCAAGCAGCGTAGAAAGAGGTGCCGCTCCCCGTAAAATAGATGTGCTCTTTGGCTGGGATCTCTGAGTAGGCGTGCATCTGTTCAACCACCCTCTTAAAGCTAGCCGGAATCCCTCGGATCATATCATACATAAAAAAAGGGTGGGAAACCCTTTGTGGCCGTGGAAGAACTGGTACGCCCACTTGAGCCCTATCTGATATTGATGTGTCCCGACCATCAACCAAACCCATCACCAAAAAATCTAGAGCGTGCGTCCATATTCAAAAAGAGTGTTCTCATGCGCAGTGCGCTCACCAACCTATTGTTACTGTACAAACACAAACAACCCATTCTATCCAGAAGACGCAACGCCATATTTAATCCTAGTGGAGCTCGAAAGGCATCCAAACAGCTAGAACTTAAACCCTATACGGGGGGATACTAATACAAACCAATTCAAAAATTGGGTACGCCTATCGCGGTGTCGCGTTTATCTCTATTCTTCTTCAATTGATTCGTACATTTTAGAAACATCGAGTCTTGTGTTAAATTGCACTAATACAAATATTATTATATGTGGGCCATCAACTGGCACATGCACCTATGCGGGAGATTTTAACACCAATTTCCTAGCAAACTATTATTTTGTCTAGAAACTTTGTACACGACTACTAAAATGAAGTAAAATTTAAACGATTAGCTTGAAAATTCCCTATTTTCAAATAGAGGAATAAAATCATCCAAAAAAATCCCTTACAATACACCAATCTTTTCACTAAGGCGTCTTTTTCCCTTTTTGTCTTTTTGGCACGGCTAAATGGAAAGCCTAGAAAGGTAGCCAAAAATCTTATCTATACACTTTATGAATAAAAAACGTCGCTTTTCAGCTCCTTTTAACATTATTCTATCATCCTCTAGACATGTAAGCAGAATAGATTCTTTGCTTGAGCAAAAGCTTTCATTGCTTTATCTCCGGTAATTAAAATCGCATTAAAGGTGAATGCATCTTCCTTAATTTTTTCATCTCTCTCGAAGTTAGACATGTTTTCTATCTTGCCAGTTTTTGGAATTTCTTCTAACCTAATTCTCCCTATAGCTGCAAACTTTGCCAGTTTTTCAAGTTCCTTCTTTCCCCCTTTCGTATCACACTCCATTTTAACGATCGAATGAAGCAGAACTGTAAATCCTTCAAAAAACTTGGACGATTCAAGATCTTTTCCTAGAAATCCTCCTATAATTATATTACTGTCTGGTAAAAGAGTGCCACAGTAATATCTTAAAGTAAAATTAAGGTCTGTTATTTGTTTTTTACAAACTATACATCTTCCAACTGTTTCTCCATTAAGTGTAACTAAAGCTGCTTTACTTCTCTCGCCACAATGTGGACAAGTAATTGATAAAGAGGTAATAGAAAATCTTCCTGCTTCAAACTCTTTTATGAAATCATCGGACAAGATATCTTCCCTTAAAGGAGGTTCAATTTTCTTAACTTTCCCCGCTTTACCATCTATTTCCCTAACTGTTTTAAAGGACTGCTTTACAAACCATGGCCAAGGCTTACCTGTTGATTTCCACTTCTTAAGCCAATTGATAGTTTCCTTATCTCCTGCATTCCCACTTCCAATATTACACCCCTCAATCCTAAATTCCTCAGCTCTTCCAATTGCTTCAATTATTTTCTCCCTTTCTCTTTTAGCAATTAAAGAAGCTACTCTTGCCTCTAAATAAGATTCATCAGCTTGGTAAACTATTTTAACATCTGCCCCTGCATTCTCTAGTGAACGGAGATACCGCTCTAACTTTCCACCGATCCCGTAATTATCTAAAACTATTCTACAATTTATTGCCTGGAAATGACGCATAAAGTTTGAAAGAATACGTTGATAGATCACATCCATAATTTTGTTTAAGTTGAATGTATCTATGTGCCATGGGGGTATCTTCTCCAAGTAAAAGTTGAGCCCTTTTCTCTTCATGGAGTCTAATCGTTGCACAACATCATTCCAGTAAGCGGTTGGGCGTTTCTTCTTAGTATCAGCAACTCCAACTAACCGTTCAAGCTCATTAAAGACGGTTTTAGGAAAAATTGCCCCAACCAAAATCGTGTGACCTAAAATCTCCCCTTTGCCTGTTTCGTCAAGTCCTATAAGAAACTCTTTAGAAGGAGGGGTAAAGCGACTTCCAGCAAGAGATGATATAGAATCCCAAATTTCTTTAATGAGGGGATCCATAGATCCTGTAGAAAATAGAGTACCAGATTTATAATAGGTAAATGTAGTATTAGAAAGCCTTATACGCCAAACCTCCAATTCACTCTTAATGTTCTTATCCTCTGAGCCGCCTTGGCTAATTAATTGTTTTCTTATTTTCTCCGCAGTACTGCTATCAACCTTCCATTTCTGGCCTGGATAGCTACTTCTCATAACACCAACCTCTCATTATAGACATGTGGCTGTAGAGAATCAAAATCAAATATTGCTTCTGCAATAAAGTCTGTTGCCCACTTGGCCAGTCTTTGTAGAGGGCTTGTGCCTGTTTCATTATTAGCTCTATTGCGTTTGGATGTTTAATTGGTGAAATTCCGTAAGTTCTTAAGATTCTTTTTACAGCAACTCTAATCTTTGCGTTTATGCTTTCATGTTTAGTCCAGTATGTCGATAAATTCTTTCCAATAGCGTCAACAAGTTTTTTTGCGAACTTCTTGAACTGTTCATCAGAAAGTATGTGTTCTTTTCCTCTGGCTAAAGAGACGTAAAATGCTAGTTCTTCTTCGGTTAAGCAAAGCTTTTCTTTTTCAGTTTCAGATTCGCTGATTTCTCTAGCAATTATTATTGGTTCTTCCATGACTTGCGCCGAGGTTATTGCTCGGTTATGGTAGACTCTAATGGCTTTCTCTAACCGTTTCCTCCTTGATTCAAACATGTCCGAGATGTATTTGAGGAAAATTAAAGGTAGAACTATATGCTTATATTGGGATACCTCCATCTTACCTCTAAGCCTACTAGCAGCTTCCCAGAGTTTATCCATAAAATGAAGCTCATATTCTTCAAGAACCACCCATAATCACCGCCAACGTCCAAGAAATCTCCATCTAATCTTACCCTCTTTAGTACGGTGGATGAGAGCAGCTGCTCCACGTCTTTTCCTAGCTAAGTTTCGTAATCTTATAATCTCTTTCTTAGAAGGCTTTGATTGACCATATTTTACTTGTATGTAAAATTTCCTTCCTCCCTTCCTTGCATAAATATCTGCAGGTCCACGGCTTCCTTTACTCCTCCTAATATTGCGAAACCTTTTCTTCTTAAGATAATCTACAACTTTCTTTTCTGCAATTCTTCCTCTTTTATACAGGTTGACCATCCTTTCCACCCTTACTCATGCAGTCTAGATCGGTTCCCAATGCAACCTGACCTATTTCACCTATTTCAAATTCCATTAAATTGGCTAAAGTTGCCAAAATTTCTACATCCAAACCAAATTTCTTAACAAGTTTTCTCCAAGAAATTTTTCTCAAATTACTTAAGGCGGCGAGAAATGAAAATATAATTTCATCAAATTCTTTTCTTTTACCTCCAAGTTCCTTAAATGCAGTAAAATATTCCTGAAGAAAGGTCTTTATAAGAGGGGGAGGAACGATTCTTTCTACCCCTATCTCTTTAATCCTGTTCATTTCTTTCTTAGTAATTAAGAGACATCTTACCATCGAATCTTCAAAAGCCTCGTTTATAACATCATAGAATACCCACAATAATAGATCCCAGTTTACCTTGTATTTTTGCGATTTCTCCCTCTGCAAAGGTTTTATTAACCCGACTTTTTCAAGCTCTTTAAGTTGTTCTGTAACCGTAGGTTGCTTTTTCTTTAACTCTCTTACTATAGTTGCAGCATAATTTTTACTGCTAATTATGCAGAATAAAACCTCAATGCATGCTGGCTTTTCTAATAATTCTAAAGTTGCTTCCATGCCATCATGCCTATAGGAAATTAGAAGTAAACCGATTTAAAGGTATCGGTTGTACCCGTCTCTATACTTAGACGTCTAACCTAATTTAGGTTTTACAAATATTTAGCTTTGAAAAAGGAATAAGAAAATATATATAGTTATACCAGACGTAGACCAAGGAAATTATCGATTTTTTTGTAATACAAAATTACTTTTAGTTAATTATAAAGATAAAAATAATAAAGTGGATAATTCTAATATTTTTTTGAAGACATTTACAGAATCATTGACGATGGTGTTGGGATAAGGCTTAAACGTGGTGGGCGCCACGGCCTAAAATTGGTGAGAAGCCGTGGAATCCACCGCGAACATATCCGCATTCTCTAGGAATTTAAATGTTTTTAAGAGGGATAACAGGAGGTTCGAACTTAAGGTGGTGGCAGTGCTACACAAAGCCTTTGGATTGAGCCTCAGGAAAACCTCTAGCCTCTTCAGGGTACTTACGGAGCACATCTCAGAGTCGAGCATCGAGGATTAGGTGGAGAAGGCACAAGCGAAACTTAGCTTCGACGCGGAGCCAAGCGAGCACCCAATGATTGCTGTTGATGAAGGCGTGGTGAAGTTTGGCGGAAGGCCAATCTATGTTTAGGTGGCGGTGGATGCCTATACGGGGCAGCCCATCTGCCTGCTTCGGTCGATGTGTCACTCACCAAGACCACGCAAAAAGCCCTCAGGTTCCTTAAGAGATTCAGGAGGAGGTGTGTGGGTAGCTCAGTCTTCCTCATGGATAGGGGCCCACAGTAGCATGACGCCGTGGTCCTCGGGAGCGAGTTTTCACAACTACGTGTATCAAACCTTAGGGCTGCAGAGCTCCGTGGAGCGATTCGGGGCTACCTCAAAGACAGAACCAGAATGGTCCATACTAACATCAACCACAAGAAGACACTCTCCACACCACTCGTAGACTTACTAGAACTATTCCTGCACTAGTACACCGAGTGGAGGTGACGCAGGGTGATGGCTTATCTGGACACAATCCATCTCTGAGTTTCTTTAGTTCCTCTTCAGGACTTCTCGATCGCTTAATAAGTTCAAGCCTGCCTAGATTTCCCTCTTCTACTTCCTCTCTTCTAATGGAGTTCTTTACCCTCTCAATAACAAACTTAGACTTGGATACTTGCTTTCATAGCCCTATCCTTCCACTCCCCTACAATCTCTAGTCATGATAAGTTTACATAGATAGCCCAATCCTTAATAGTTTTACTCTAGCCATTATTTAGTTTTGTCTTGCTAATTTTGCAAGGAAGGAATATTTATAATTTACCAGTAAAGTGATGCGGGGGGCGGGATTCGAACCCGCGTAGCGCTGCCGCACGGGATGTCTAACCGGCCTAAGTCTTGTGGTCTTAAGTCCCGCGCCTTTTCCAAGCTCGGCCACCCCCGCCTACCTATAAACCATACCCATACACTAGAGTGCTTTAAGTCCTTACAAAGCCGTAAGGCACAAACAGAGACACATTACTAGTAAAGTTGAAGGAGGACCCTCTATCCTCTTTATAAAAAAGAAGAAACGATGGTTCAAGCAGACTTTTTTGTGAGATTTAACTTTTCCTGTATAATAGAGCCATATTAGTGAAACCATTATGTGGGTATGCATTATGCGCTGGGTAGCTACGTTGAAATCGTGTACACGCTGTCTTTGGAGAATCACACACGCATCGTGCGGCTGATTTTGCAGATTGAGCCTAATGTGCTCAAAAACCTTAATTTGAGGATGGTTGGTGAATGTTTGGCCCCGTAGCTCAGCATGGATAGAGCGGCGGCTTTCTAAGCCGAAGGTCGAGGGTTCAAATCCCTCCGGGGCCGTGCCAACCTGCCGGTTTTATTTAACAATGTTTTAGGTTGGCCGTCGTTGGTATACGCATTGGTGGTTCAGAACACCATAGCCTCGTCTATGACCCTGTTTTCATCGAACCTTTCAGGTGAGTAAGGGCGCATCAGGTCCGGTATGCGACCGGTGGCTATGTACTCAGCCATTAACTCACCCGCTAGGGGGGACATCATCATTCCGTGACCGCTGAAGCCAGCCGCTACGAGTAGACCTTCAGGCCAAGAGTTGTGTGTCCCCATTATTTGCGAGTGGTCCGGTGTTACTTCGTAGTAGCCACTCCATTGCCTATTTAATCTGACGTTTGAAATTGTTGGGAGCGTCTTGATCAATCTAGCCGCGTATGCAATGGTCCACTCGAGTGTGGAGACAAGTGGGTGGTATCCTTTCCTGAACATGTCAGTCACTCCGCCGCGTATCTCGCCGCGCAGACCCTGGGCAAAGTAAACCCTGTTTTTTAGGCTTATCACAAACGGTTTAATGAAGTGTTTTATGGGCTCCGTTACGCCCAACTCCCTCCTTTCGGGTGTTATTGGGAGGCTTACGCCAAGCATCGCGGTTACTTGGGGGCTCCAAGCACCGGCGCATACCACGAATTTTTCGGCTTTTATTTCTTTTGACCCTATTAGAACTGAGCGCACCCTACCTGAGGATGTGTTGAATCCCGTCACGGGGGAATTCTCGAGTATGGGTACACCCATCCCCGTCAGCTTTTCTTGGTAGCCGAATAATATGAGGTCGTGGTGGAAGGTGCCATCCTGAGGCCCGTAGAATCCCCCCAGTACTCCTTGCGGGTTAAGCTCTGGTACAACTTCTCTGATTTCATGCACGTCAAGGAATCTCCCGCCAACGCCCAGTGATGACCACATAGTGTTCAGGCGTTTGAATTCTTGGAGGTCGGCTTCGGTTGAAAGGAGCCATAGATATCCAGTATCAAATATTATGGGGTTCCAGCCCATCTCCCCTCCGAAGCCCACAAGGCGCCTTCTACCCTCAACCATGAACTTCACATTGTGCTCAGAGTTGAAGTGGACCCTGAAGCCAGCCGCGTTACGTGTGCTTGAGCCACTCCCAGCGTAATTCTTCTCGATGAGTATAACACGTACCCCTTTACTTGCAAGGTGATATGATGTTGCAAGACCCACCGCGCCAGCCCCAATCACAGCAACATCGTATTCAACTTTAGAGCTCACTGAGCTCATCACCCAAAGATGCCAACCAGGCCAAAGGTGTGGGCTGGGTGGGTAGGCGTTGGGTATATGGACGGTCACCCAAGATGCGCACACCATTAGCTATACACAGTTTACCCTGGCATACACCTGTACCCCAACCAGTAAACCTCTTTGTCTTCTCCGAGCCATGGAGTTTTTTGCGTTGTGCCAACGAGAAGTCGCGCACCCTAACATCTTCGCAGAAACATATGAAAGCATCCTGATGTACAGCTCCAGTAGTGGATGGGTGCACCACGGTTGGAGGTGGAGCTAGCTTAAGCGCTGAATCCATGTCACCTGAAAGCGCGTGTCCTATAGCCCTACCATGCCTAAACGCGTCGTTTAGCTCGTAAAGACCTGTGACAGAGCCCGCAAGAAGCACGGGTGCATTAGGGTTAGGCTCACCTTCAGCCTCGGTGCACACAATTTTACCCCGCTGGGCGCTAAATGAGTAAGTGAAGCCAGCTTGGGCGGATAATTCAAGGTTGGGTTGCCTCAGCGTGCTGTATACCACGTACTTAGCTCTAACCTTACTACCATTGTCAAGTGTGACAACAAGTCCTTTCGAGGACAACCGTACCTGCCTTATATGACTAGCAACCTTGTCTTCTAAATCCAACGGGGACACTAATACTGGTAACAAATCATCTTTCAAGGCGCGGTACACCATCTCACCCCATTCATCTTCAACGTAGAAGACTACGGGTGATGCAAGGACACCAAAGTGTCTAAGGCGTAAGGCATAGTCCACGGAGATCACTCCTGGTGAGTCGTTACCAGCAAACAGTGGGGGTGGACACTTAGAACCATTGGCGTAAACAAGTCTGCGAAACTCGACCCGCTGAATCTTGTTTTCCTCCACCACTAAACCAACTCCTTCCTCATAGAGACCCGTGAACAAGCCAGTAATCCTCCGTGTAGCTATTCTTTCAGCAAGGACTTCTACGTCGAAGTTTAGAGCGCTTCTAAGCTGAGGCAAACTCAAAGCGTATCTAATTCTTCCACCCAAGGTTGGGTTGGGGTCGACGAGCAGGAAATCCAGGTTTTTCTCAAGTAAAGCCTGAGCGAGACCCATCCCAGCTGGACCTCCACCCACTATCAGAATATCTGTGGTGAGCCTCCCACTTTCCGGCCTAACCACGTTTTCCCCGCCGTGTTTGGGCAGGTTAGCCGAAGAGAGTATCATCCTCCTCATTACCTTCCAACCAAGCCCAGTCCTTATCAGGCCAGAGTTTTGGAAACCCACACCAAAGAAGGGTAGCTTACCGCTCAATATGGAGCCGAAACTCGCCCTCCTATCAATTATTACAGCTATATCTCTCTCAACTTGAAAGCTTAGCGGATTCACAAACCCGTATCCGTCTACATAAACACAATTATACTGCGGGTAAAGGTAGGAGTCATCCATAATATCCCGCAGCCGTCCGAACTTGACGCTTCGAAACAGACCTCTGAAACCAGCCTTCTTTATGGCCACATCGAGTGGCGTACCCCGCTCAACGCTTATCAGCCTACCGTTAACACTAACTGTGGGCACAGAGGTGAAAAGAATTATAAAACCTATAAGTCTTTCAAGGCAACGGGTACTGACGGACCCTAATTATACACCGCGCTTGAATATTCACAGAGCAACTAAGTTTCACTGATTTCGTGCTCTGACACTATATGGTGATAGACGGGCCCGGAGGGATTTGAACCCTCGACCAACGGCTCCGCAGGCCGCTGCCCTATCCAGGCTGGGCCACGGGCCCATCCACTACTGCTTCAAAAAGGTTATTGCGGGTTTTAAGGGTGTTGCGTTCTCCGCTCTACTCTTGTCACTAGCGTCACCTACTTCTACGACCCTTATTTCAACACCACACACTTCTCGTAGGTAGTTTGAGGCTTCTCTAAGCGTGGAGGCTTCCTCTTCGATGAGGCGTGTTAGGATGGCTCGGTCGAACTCACTCCACTCGGATAAACTCCTCATAAACCTCTGGATATAACCCGAGGCTCTCTTCTTATCGCCTAAATCCTTCGCAGCAAGCTCCACCATTTGAGGCGTTATCCTCCCACCACCACTCAACTGGGGGATGAGCGCTTTCGCGAGCTCGATCTTACTTCGATCAGCAACGACGACCTCGGCCGACCTCGACCCCCGCATAAGACGTTGCAGGTTAACCACATCTTCCTCAACACGTCTGATGTACTCCTCTTTTGCAATCAAGAAAACATCCTCATCATCCAGCTTCGTCGGAGGGTATCCTACCTGCTCGATGAGCCCTGACCCCCCCAATTTTGCGTAACACCATTGGGATACATGCGGTATAAAGGGGTGGAGTATAATCATCCACCACTTAAAGAACTGGTGGACAGCGGCCTGATTGGGTTTACCGTTTCTTTTCAAATACCTCCTATAGTCCTCCCACACTTCGAACAGCGCCACATTTAACGCTGAGCGTGTGCGCATTTCACTCATATGTTCCTGTGCACGCCTAGCCTTTTCCTTAAACCTTGCAAGAAGCCACCTATCGATATCCCCAAGCTCACCCGCGCCGCTAAGTTTGTTTGAGGCGACTTGTTCAACCAAATCCAAAAGGGAGCTAAGTTTATCCACTGAGTTTGAGGCTGCGGCCCTGTTCCAGTCTGGGTCATTAAGGTTCTCTGTACCGTTAAGTAGTGTGAGCCTTGTTGCATCAGCACCGTATTCCTTGATTGCCTGCTTAAGAGACACAAAGTTACCCTTAGACTTATGCATGGGCTGGCCCTCTAATGTCAGCATCCCGTTTGTTGAAACAGCCTTCGGCCAGTGTTCTTCTGGGAACAATGCGACGTGGTGGAATATAAAGAATGTGAGGTGGTTGGGTATGAGCTCCTTAGCAGAGTTCCTAAGGTCCACTGGATACCAGTAGAGGAACTCTTCGCGCACACTTCGGAGGGTTTCCTCGGCTACACCAGTAAGTCGGGCTACTGTTGACAGCTCACCCTTACCGTAGAACACATAGTCAAAGAATTCGGGAGTAAGAGACTCAGGTCTCACAGCTCCAGTGTTAACATATTTTGATATAGTGTAGTAGGCCATGTACACGGTTGAATCACTCAGTGTTTCCACTATCCACTCTTTGTCCCATGGCAGAGGTGTGCCGAGGCCTGACCTGCGCGCGCAGGGCTTATTCTGAAGCCAATCTATTACGTCGAGGAACCACTGCCTAGCCTCATGTGGATACACACCCATTCTCTCTACGCAGAGTTTTGCTTTAGATTTCCAGTCCGCATCACCATAGCGTAAGAACCACTGGTTCTCGAGTATCTTCACGATGCACCTCGTGCCACACCTGCAAACCACGGGTGATGGTAGCTCATAGTAGGTAGCAGCGAAACCCATATTCTTTAATTCTTCAAAAACGAGCTTCTTAGCATCAGACACACGGATTCCGCGGTATTTGCCACAGTTATCCTTCATGACGCCCTTTGCGTACTCCGCCTGGTACACCCTCTGTGTAGCCTGATCCAGCCTCTCATCCCTCTGGGATACTATGCCCATTGAGTTACAAACTTCTATAGCCGGATAATCACCGTAGCCCTCCACCCTAATGATTGAAATGGGAGTAATACTCCGAATACTCTCAAGACCCAACCCCATCTTGGAGAGGGTCTGCTCATCCAAACGTTGAAGTTCCCTCAGAGCGGCGTAATCATAGGGAGCGTGTGCTGGTACACTGTAGACCACGCCTGTGCCGAATAAAGGATCCACGAAATCCGCTGGTAGAACAGGTAACTCGGTGTTTGTGAGGGGGTTAGTCGCCACCCTGCCCACCAAGTCCTTCCCGTTTAGCCTAGTGAGTCGTTTCACATCGTGTTTCTGCTCGGCGAGAACCGTGGAGGCATACTCGGAAACAATCCACCTCTCCCCGTCAACGAGCGCAAGGGTGTATGCACCTTCTGGTAGAATCCAGATGTTTGTGGCGCCGAAAATGGTTTCGGGTCTAAACGTGGCGGCCACGATGAATGTTGGTTGAGCGTCGTCTCCCTTCATTGGGAACTTTATGAGGGAGAGCTCCTCGGGTGATACTCCCTCACCCTCAGCCCTATCATGGTCACCTGTGGGACTCTTATCGTTAGGGCACCACACAACGGGGTGTGTGCCCTGAGTTATGTAGCCCTTTTCACGTAGAGTTAGATATTGCCATGTAACAAACCGTGCATAACCTTCATTCAAGGCGGTCGTGAACTCCCGGCGCCAGTCCACAGAGAAGCCTATCTCCCTTACAACATCCCTACCCTCCTTAGTAAAGTAGCGTGCGAAGTAGTAGGGGTCAGCAAAGTTGGGTATTTCGCTCTCGGGCACACCGTCAAGTTTAACAAGTGTCTCAATAATTCTCCGATCACCCTGCTTAACACGCTTCGCACTACCCATAATGGGTTCGCCTGTCCAGTGCCAAGCCCACGGGAAGAGCACGTTGTAACCCATTAGTCTCATAAATCTAGCGTAAGCGTCCACCCTAGTAGCGCTCAGAGCGTGACCCACATGTAACGACCCATTCATGTAGGGATAGGGGAACGTGACAAGCTTCTTGGGTTTGCTCCTATCCGGGTCAACTTCATATATCCTCGACGAATACCACAACCCATTAACCTCTTTCTCAATCTCTCTAAGCCTCTTAACTCTAGAAGCCATATCACCAGTATCACTCAAACGCACTCACCCAAGCACAGTCTACATTGGTCACAGTGACCGTAACAACTAAGCCATCGTTAGGGTTTTAAAGCCTTTGCGTACATGTCCCGCGTCCTGCATCATCCTCATTGTGGGCCACCCGGCACTTAACAGTAAGTTAAAAATCCATGTTGGTTTAGCAGCGCTAAAAGTGATTTTTGATCCACTCAACGGTGAGGTTTTAGAGGCTTAATCGGGTGACCACGAGTACTCAGATTTCTCGGGTTAACTCGGATATGAAACCCTTCATATCCCGTAGTGGTGTATCCTCATCGAACAGGTATTCGCCATAAACCTTCCCACCACCCCCCTTTCCCTTATACTTTGATTTGAGGGCGCCCACTATTTTGGAAACGTCGTAGCCTCCTTGTGTAGGAGAAGAGACCACGAGCCTCTTCCCTCTGAGGGTGAAAACCACTATTTTCTTAGTGTTCGCAAGCCTTGTTGCAACAAACCGCTGGTCAACGGCATCATCTTCCTCACTTAGCACTATGTATCCAACTTCACCAATCGGCGTATCAAGTGTACCCAGCCTATCACCTAGGAGGTCCACTATTGAACTCTGCAGTTTGTCGACCTTGGCGCCCAGCGATTGGTTTTCATCAAGTATGGTCTTAATCTTATGTGGCAACTGGTCTATTGGGGCCCTCAGCGTCAAGGAAAGGTCCTCTAAGAGGTTGGCGTTTTTACGATTCAACTCTACGGCTGAGGCGCCGGCCGAAAAGATAAACCTCACAACGCCGTCTTGAGGGTACTCAACCTTAATGATACTAATGGAGCCTATGGAGCCAGTGTGCTCACTGTGTGTACCTCCACAAGCTTCCACGTCGAAGCCCTCAACCTCGACGATCCTTATTATGGAGCCGGGTACGACTCCCCCCTGATAAATCGTGTAGCCATATTTTTCTTCAGCTTCATTTCTCCCCATGAATCTAGATATGACACGCCGATCCTGCTGCACCACGCTATTAGCCAACCCCTCTATCTGCTCTAATTCCTCTCGGCTAACCTTCTTATAATGCGTTACATCAAGTCTAGAATAGTGGTAACCCTTCTGCGCACCGGCCTGCCATACGTGGTCGCCGAGCACCCTACGTATTGACGCAAGCAATATATGGGTGGCGTCATGGTGCTGGGTGTGCCTGCGTCGCCTCTCAGCGTCGACTACTCCATGCACACGTGAGCCAGGGACAAGGCGGTCAAGCTTCTGGTCCTTTTCCAAGTAGTGTACAACAACCCCACCAAAAACCTGCACATCCGTCACTCTGAACTTTGCACCGTCGATAATAATGTTCCCAGTATCCGCTGGCTGGCCCCCACCTTCAGGGTAAAAACACGTCTGATCCAAGACAAGCTTTTCACCTTCGACTAAAAGAACGTTGGCGTCGAACTCTAATAGGCTGGGATCCTCATAGTAGAGCCTACGGGTTTTGGGTTGCCCAAGAATTGAGGCGTCTATATGAACAGTTGACTGAGCCTTTGGTTTGGCGTAACCGTGTCTTTGGGCAACCAGGGTAAAGAAATTATCGGGGACTGTTACAGTAATGTTCCGATTCTTAGCCTCCTCGGCAACTAGGTATGGGTCCACGCCGTGAGAGTCGTACAGACCAATTAACTCCTCCACCCTAATCCCACCGCTTTTAGCCGCCTGTCTTAAAGCCGCGTCAACCAAGCCAACCGCCTTTGAGACTGTTTCAGAGTACTTCCTCTCCTCTAACTCTATCTCCTCTAGCACTCGCTTCGACCTCTCCGTGAGCCTGGGGAAGTCTTTCCCCCAGAATTCGAGCTGCATTGACACCAACTCGCTTAGACTCACCGGATTGAGCCTCCTCCTAAGCCTGAGCGCCCTCCTTAAGACCAAACGGGCCAAGTAGCCTTCACCGGTGTTGGATGGAACTATCCCGTCGGCGAGCATGAAGCCAAGAGTCTTAGTGTGGTCTAGGATTCCGAACATAGACTCAACAGGTATCATCAACCTTTCGAGTTCTAAGTGGTCCACGCCAAGCTTTTCGGCGACCTTGAGCCTCAGCTGCCTAGCACTCTCCCCTCCCTCAACCTTCATTAGGGCGGAATACTTAGCGGTCTCGATGAGCGCCTGCGGTGTGGGGAGGCTTACCCCTAGGAGTTCGGCGAACTTGTCCACGAGTCTACCATAAATAGCATGGAAACCCGTCGGCGACCTCTGGGACAGCCAACTCATGCGCTCAATACCGTAGCCGGTGTCAACTATCTTCAGGGGGAGAGGAGTCCACGAACCATCCTCCCGGACGTCGTATTCCATAAACACGAGTGTGGCGATTTCAAGCCCTCCCACGGCGACCTCGAAACACGGCCCGGCGTTACCGCCCCCTACCCAAACACTCTCCTTTAAGGTCACCTTATCTCTGCGGATGCCCAACTCCCTTGAAAAAAAGTCGTATGCGTAACGGACTGTTTCATCCTTCCAGTAGACTTTGTGGTCAGGGTAATTGAAGGCGTGGTGTCCACCCATCTCAAATATGGTAAGGTGCCTACCCGCTGTTAGACCCACATTATCGATGTCCGAGAGCCTTATACAGGGCTGGCTCACAACCAAGGGGTTAGCGGGTGGAGGAACTTGGCCGCTTGTAACGAATGGTTGGAACAAGACTATGCTGGCTATCGTGAGGTAGAGGTCGTCCCGCCACCTGGCTACAACCTCCCTTGGCTGTATGACTTTGTGGCCTCTCTCACTGAAGTATCCAATAAACGTGGACCGCGTAGCGGATACGTCAAGCGACCTACTGGTGTATTGTGTCTCAAAAAAGTCGTATGGGTCACATGGCGCATCACCGCAGGTTTGCCGCTGCGGGTCAAGCGTCCAGAAGTATTCACCGCAAACAGCACACTTTTTTCTTAAAAAGCCTTCTTCAGTGAAATAGGGCACCTCGTATAGTGATGGGTCAAGTTGCATGCGATGACTACCGAGTCTAAAGGTTGTGGCCTACAAAAAAGGTTTACACGTTGGAGCGGAGGCTATGAGGTTATCCGAACAGTGCTCCAAGACCCTCTGCGGAAACCTCTTCCTCTTCTTCCTTCTTTTCTTCTCGTTTCTCTTCTACCTTAGCCTGTGGCTGCGCCTGGGGCTGAGGCTGAGGCTGGGCCGCTGGAGCTACACTCAGACCTTGCTTAATCACTTCGTCGATGTTAACACCCTTAAGGGCGGCGGCTACAGCTTTTATCTGCGCCATATCGGGCTCTATACCCGCCGCTTCGACAACCTTCTTTAGATTATCCTCGCTTATCTCTTTACCACCGGCGTGCAGTAGCAGGCTAGCGTATATGTACAACATCCCGAACGCACCGATTCAGATTAAGATCAGACGGTTATATAAGTTATTACGCGACCAAACAACCCCTCTAAACCTTAACCAACTCTGATAGAGCTTTGGCGGCTGATACACCCCTTAATAGAACCAGCGGTAGCGTTTCTGCAGACAGGTAACCCGCCTCGACAGCCAGTGCTAGTGCGTTCCTAGCGGCTTGGGCGAGTATCAGAGGCATCGCTTCAGCGACGGGGATACCCAAGTTCACGCTTAGTGTTAATGCGCTTGTGTGAGCTGAGGAGAGGTCCCTGACGAAGGAGGAGAGGTCTACGTTGAGTTTTTCGCCGGGTATATATAGGCCGTCCTCTAACGCCAACTTTAGTTCAAACGCTGATGTGAGTGGAGCTATGTCGAGAGCGCGTAGAAGTTCAGCTATCCTCGCGTTAACACGCTCGCCCTTTTTAACCACCAGGGTATCCTTCTTTATATACACCAAGTTCTTTTTAACTTCGAATGGGATGCCAAGCGCTGTGAGGGAGTCTGTTAGGGGGCCAGGCTGGAGGGGTGTGACCCCGGCTGGGACGATGACGTCTACAGGTGTGCTGCGATTTGGCTTAATGTATGCGTTTCGCTTGAACTTGAGTAACTCGGCTGCCACGCTGAAAACCGAGTCATCTGAAAAAACTACGGCGTTTTCAGCGGAGAGCCTTGTCTTCAACGCACTCTTGACTTCTTCCGGCAGGCTTGTTTTATCTAGTGCCTTAGAGAGTATAGTGTTCTTCACAACCCTAATAGTAGCCTTACCTCTCAGGGCCTTCCTAGCGCTCTGAACAACGGATGTTTCCACACCCGTAATCCCTATAACCATTAGGCCTCTGTGCCTAGGTATCTCGCCAGCCAAGTACTCCAATAGCTGCTTCTTACCTTCACGCCTTCTCTGATACAGAGTTAAAGACACCTTCAAACTCACCTGAACTCAATCTTTACGGGTTTACTCATGGTCAGTTTAACCAGCGCATGATCAAGGGCGGCACGACCTCCCTTAACCTTTTGAGCGGTATAGTTGACAAGGTCCAATATGTTCTCAGCTAGATCATCTGTATTCATATCCTCCGACCCCACCATGCACCTTATAACAGGTTGACCCTTCAGCTTGACGAGCACAGAATTTCTGAGCCTCTCAACTATGGGTTTTGGGTCCGCGTTGACTGGGAAGGGTGTAGGCATCTTTCCACGTGGGCCTAGAACTTGCCCCATCACCCTGCCTATAAGCGGCATGAGTGATGCGTCGGCGACAAAAAAGTCATACTTTTTGGCGAGCTTCTTCACAGCTTTCTTATCACCCGCCAACGCCTCTATATCACTCCTAGTCATAACCGCATCAGCACCCGACTCCCTCGCCCTAGGCAGGGATGCGCCGTCAGCGAACACGCAAACACTCCGCCTTTTGGTGCTGAGACCCTTAGGCAGTGCATGTGTCTCGGTAAAACTGTTTTCAGGCTTACTTGCATCCACGTTTTTCAGCTTCAACTCGAACTCGACCGACTGTGTGAATTTCCTCTTCTCTGAATTCGTTTTAACCTGCTCTAAAAGTTCAACTAACTTCTGCTTATCCATCATGGCTGAACACCTATAATACTATCGAACTCACCCGCGTCAACCTTCGATATTAAATCCTTTGCGTCTGAGCCGTCAACCGTTACCCCCACCGACCTACAAACACTCAAAACCGTTTTGACCGCCGCCTTCAAGGATGTCGTGTTCATATTGTTGATCTTTGACTTGGCTAGCTCCACCACATAGCCGAAATCTACGTTACCCACCTTAACAGTGTGCGGGGTAGCCGAGCCCTTCTCCGCTCCGACCTTTTTGAGTATGAGGGAGCTGATTGAGGGCTCCATCACTTCGACTTGAAAGTCCTTTGTTTCAAGGTCTATTATGACATCCACACTTACACTCATACCCTCATATTTCTTTGTGGCCTCGTTTATTTTCTGGACCACCTGCGGGGTCTTTACACCCGTTGGGCCGAGTGCGGGTCCAATAGGGGGGCCAGGCGTCGCCTTACCCGCAGGGATGAGGAATCTGAGCTTCTTTATGGCGGTCATGGCTGCGTAGCACCCTTCTCTGCCTGCTTCACTATTTTCACCATGTCAATACTGATTGTCATAGGCATGGGTATAGCCACTTCAGCAGGCTGGAAAGTGACTTCATTACGCGATTTATCAATCCTGAGAACTTTACCCCTACTACCCCTCAAGGCTCCACTCACAACCTCTATTTCATCGCCCAAGTTTAACACCTCCATCACGGTTCTTGGCTTAATGAGCGGCTCTATCTCTTCGAGTTTCACGGTACCATATATTCTACCCTTATAATGCTTCTGACCTCGTAGGAGAGCCTCAAGATACCTTGGGTTGGATGTCTCAGCAAGTAGGACGCCGGTCATCTTCGGTATATATACTAGGGCCTTTATATCCGCGCTACTCAGTTCACTTGAATCCCCACTTTGCTCACTACTCTTCGGAGAGTTTATAAGGTCGTCTATGAAGAGAGCCATATTGGTCTCTTGACCCTCCCTTATCTTGAAGGCGAATAAGCGCGCTGACACTGCAACCTGCACTGATTCTTGATTAAAACACTTATTTAAGACATGCTAATAGGAACCCCAACATGTGGGGGATAACCCCACCAAACTGTGGCTACCCTACGAAAGCCCTGATTAAGTGGAATACTAGGTCGCCAGTGAAAGGTGTTATAATCATCCCCACAAACATGAAGGATACGAGCGGCAGACCCTGACTCACCCATATCTCATCTTTCGGATCGATTTTACCTGAGGCTAGGAGAGCAGACAACTCGTTAAATGATTCCTCATCCGAAGCAAGCCGCACACCGTAAGTAGGCGTGAAGGTAACACTTCCCTGCGTGTTCACAACTGGTTTCTCGGCGAGAAACAGCTTATAGTTGTTACGCATATAGTTCTCCACGCTTGTTTTATAGGCATAGAGAATGAGTCCAAGCTTCGTGCGGGGCGAGGCACCAGCGTATCTTCCAAGGTAACCCTTCATCAAGAGGGCTCTGAAGAGATTAACCAGTACGAAAACCGCAGCGTACACCACAGCCAGCACTACTCCATTGTCAAACACCGTCACACCAAACAGTCCGATTTGAGACTCAAATGGGGGTATTGGCTTGGGCATAGAGAGACCAAGCGCAATAAGCGCCTTCGTATCCGCGCCACCAAATAGGCCAAGATAGTAGAAGAGTAGACCCATGCCGGTTAGGAGAGCAAACTCAACCGCCCAAAATCTTGGATCAATCAAAGCGGACCCGACGAGGATAGTGTATATATTGATAGCCAGCGGTAAAGCCGCTATGAACCAAACGTAATCCTCAACCTCCCTCCTCCTAATATCTTGAGCGGAGCCTATACCCATCATTATTATTACCGATGCTTCAACCACCAATTCGTAGAGTGACGGTGTCATCGTTACCAAAACAATCTTCCATTAAGATATTTATAATTCTCAGGCTTATAACCCTTACAAATCCTCGCCCTTTTAGGGCGGCATAGTTCACCTGGATCATATCCAAGGATGAGATGATGGGGAAGGGGTGTGTAGGCTCGGAGTGTTGTTGTGTGTGCACCATCTTTATGTTTTCGTTATTGTAGGATGGTGTCCGCATAACGCTTTTCCACGCTTTGAGGCCACGCACATCACCCCCCTAATTCGCACCATCTATTGTAGAGCCAAAACCTTTTTTCTGTGTATCGGTTATTTGATATGAGCTGTGACGAGGAATCCGGGTTTTGAATTAGGTTGGTGTAATGGAAGGACCAGCCGAGCTCATCATTGGTGGCGCCTTTGTGCGCTACGCTTTTCTTAGTGCTGATATATCTGGGAGCTGATAGGCAACGTTCCCTACTAACGCGCTCCCCTCGGGTGTGAAGCGAGATGGATGAATCCCTAAATATACTGCACGTTGCGGATAATTCCTACCCGAGTATAGGTGGTGTTGAGCGCGTGATACACGAAGTCGCCAAGCGTCAGGCAAGTGTAGGTCACCGTGTAACCGTTGTCTCACAACTCCAAAACTTTAGTAGCCTACGACCATCGACATTCCAGTTTGATGGTGTAACATATATCAAACTCCCCCGCCTAGTCTTCCCCTACTTGGCTTTCGCATACAGTAAGAGACTCAACCCAGATGTTGTCCACCTTAACAGTTATCTGAGCTCTAGCTTCTTCTCGAGATGGGGGGTCAAGGAGAAGGTTGTGCGCCACATCCACGACGTGTACACAAGCATGTTCCAGAAGTACTTTGGGGCGAACATAGAACACTTGGCATCAAGACTTGAAAAACGATGGACAGAGCGCTTTGACTACTATATGGTTCCAAGCCACTCAACAAAAACGAAGCTCTCAAGGTTGGTTGGCAACCATAAGAGGGTGTGGGTTATACCTAACGGCGTTGACACCTCAGTTTTTAGACCCAGACACGAGTTCCCACTGAAAAGACGCCTTGGGCTAAAAGAGCATGCTAAGCTAGTTGGATTCGTTGGCAGAATAGCCTTGGGTAAAGGCGCTTTTGACACATACCTCGCAGTGAGACCATTCCTCGAGAGAGGTAAGGATACCTACCTCGTGTACATTGGCCCCAGTGAAACCCTGGGGACAAGCGGTCAAAGGAGCGCGCTCAGAAAGATTATAAGGCAGGCGGGATTAGACGGCCTTTCTTCTAAGTTACGTTATGTGCCCCCATTAAACGACTATGAGCTCGCCTCAGCCTACAGTGAGCTCGAAGTTCTAATGCTGCCAAGCGTGAGTGAGGGGTTTGGGTTGAGCGTGCTCGAAGCCGCCGCGTGTGGCACACCAAGCGTGGTTTACGACTCGGGGTCACTCCCAGAGTTGGTTGATGACGGTAGAACTGGCCTAGTCGTAAAACGGGGAGACGTACATGGGTTAACACACGCGTTGGACACGATTTTGGGGGATAGACGACTCAGAGAGGAACTATCATACAACTGTGTTCTAAAGGCGAAAAGGTATGACTGGGATAACATTGTTTCAGAGGTCACCGGCGTGTACAGGCAGGTCTTAAATGGCTCTTAAACAGATAATGTCCGGATTAGGGTTCGGTGGGCGTGGCCTCAAAGCGTGGAAAAGCGTTATGCGGACACCATCCTTAAACAAGCTAAACACCTTTAAGTTTGGGTTGCACGCTTAGTCTTCGAGGTAAAATGGATATAGACGGCGAGAAAATAGTGGTTGACGGAGGAGTATGGCGCACCCCCAACAGACCCATCATCTTGTATATTGAGGGTGATGGTATCGGTCCGGAGGTTACACGTGCTGCTATGCGTGTAGTCGATAGCGCAGTGGAAAGGGCATACGGATCGTCGAGGAAGATAAGCTGGAGGAAGGTTTTAGCTGGATGGGAGGCTGAGAAGGAGAAGGGTACTCGTTTCCCAAAGGAAACCGAGGAGGCAATTATGCAGTATAAGGTGGTCCTAAAGGGGCCGCTGGAAACACCAGTTGGGGAGGGCTGGCGTTCCCTCAACGTACACATAAGAATGATTCTGGACCTTTACGCGAATATTAGACCGGTGAAATATATGCGTGGATTACAATCCCCACTCAGAAACCCTGAAAAAGTTGACCTCATAATCTTCAGGGAGAATACAGATGATATTTATCGGGGTATAGAGTGGAAGCATGATTCGCAGGAGGCTGGAAAACTACGGGCATTCCTCCGCGAAAACCTAGGGGTAGAGCTCGAGGATGACACGGGGATAGGTATAAAACCCATGGGTAAACACAAGACTCAGCGGATCACTAGGCTCGCTTTAAGATATGCGCTAAACAACGGTAGAAGAAGCTTGACGATAATGCACAAAGGCAACATAATGAAATACACTGAGGGGGCCTTCAGGGAGTGGGCCTACGAGGTGGCTAAAAACGAGTTTGCAGATAGAATAATTACGGAGGACGCTCTACAGGGGAACCCCGTACCCGCAGGTAAACTATTGGTTAACGATAGAATAGCTGACAACATGTTTCAGCAGATCATAACGAGGCCGGAAAGCTATGACGTGATCTTGGCTCCCAACCTTAACGGTGACTATATTTCCGACGCTGCGGGCGCCCTCATAGGCGATATAGGGGTTCTTGGCGGCGCAAACATAGGCGACCAAGGGGGTATGTTTGAGGCCGTTCACGGCACCGCGCCGAAGTACGCGGGTAAGAATCTTGCTAACCCGACGGGGATGATTAGGGGCGCTCAACTTATGCTTGAATTCATGGGTTGGAGCGAGGCTTCACGACTCATTGATAGAGCCATAGATAGAAGCGTAGCCGACAAGAAGGTGACCCAGGATTTGGCCCGCTACATGGGTGTAGAGTACCTGGGCACAAAGGAGTACGCCGACGTCTTAACCCAGTACATAGCCAACTCATAGGGCACGTTGAGCTGTGGCTTATACACTTCAAAACCCAGCCCCAGCGATAGCTCAAAAACCAACTCTCAGCCTCAACTGTATCAGACAAAGATTTTTGCTATACACTTCGAGTGGGTGGGCAACTCACCTAAGTCTTCTGAGGCGCTGCCAAAGCCCCTCATACTCCTCTTCTATTTTTGCAAGAAGTAGGCCGCGATTATCCGAATCATCGCCTTGTTCCTGCGAGCGTAGTTGATAGTCCATGAAAACAGTTATGTAATGTTCCCCTAGGACTGAGACTGAAAGCCATAGCTCGGCCACCTTGCCATAATCATCTATCAGGGTTTTTTTGGTGAACACTAAGTTTGGCTTAATATCCACCACTTGGTAGCCGAGCCTCTTAATATATTCCACAGTGAAGTCGAAAACCTCTTGAACGGATGGGCCTTCTACGGTCAACTGCTTTGAAAGCTGCATTCCTAGAAGGAATATTACGAGTTTATTTTTAGGTGTGTCGGATTTATCTCATACCTTCATGTCTCCTCATATACACAAAATGATATCGGAAAGTTCGGGATAGCTAAAATACACCCGAACCATTGATATGCTGTAGCACTTATGAAGCTATATAACACGCTGAGCAGGAGCGTTGAAGAACTACCCATTAACGGGGATCCAATAAGAATCTACGTCTGCGGATTAACACCACAAAGCCATATCCACGTTGGCCACACCAGAACATTTATCGTGTTCGACGTGTTACGCCGCCTCCTAGAGTACCGTGGCCATAAGGTGATACACGTCCAGAACTTTACAGATATAGACGACAAAATCATCGCGAAAGCAAAAGAGCTCGGAATCCAGCCGAGCGAAGTCGCCGAAAAATACATTCAAGAATATTTTGAGGTGATGGACAAGCTACACGTGCTGAGAGCACACTACTATCCACGTGTAACCCAGAACATACCCGAGATAATCGATTTTGTAGACGGGCTGATAGCCCGGGGATACGCATATGTGAGTGACGGCGACGTTTACTTTGAGGTGAGAAAGTTTAAGGAGTACGGTAAGCTCTCACACCAAAAAGTCGATGAGCTCATAGCGGGTGCGAGGGTTGAACCATCAGAGAAAAAACGCAACCCAGAAGACTTCGCGCTGTGGAAGTCGGTTACTCCGAGTGAGATAGGATGGCCGAGCCCTTGGGGTAAGGGTAGGCCGGGATGGCACATAGAATGCAGCACAATGATTAAAAAGTACTTGGGGGACACGATTCATATCCACGGTGGGGGGCAAGACCTCATTTTCCCACACCACGAGAATGAGGCGGCTCAAAGTGAGGCGCTCACAGGTAAACCGCTCGCCCACCACTGGGTTCACGTTGGCTGGGTCACCATGGGTAGAGTTAAGATGTCGAAGAGTGTGGGTAACGTGGTAAACCTAGTAGACCTGCTTGAGCGTAGAGAACCCAACGTGATCAGGCTAGCTCTCATCAGTACACACTATAGGGGACCACTAGAATTCGACGACGCGGTACTAGACCAAGCCGAAGCAAACCTGAAAAGAATAAGCGCAGCACTATTCAGTTTACATCAAAGATTGGAAAAAGACGTAGTGGACCGTGGTGAACGCTTAAAACCCAGTCCTAAAGAGGTATTAGACCAGTTTTTAGTAAACCTCGAAGAGGACCTCGACACACCGAGGGCGCTCGGGATACTATTCGAATTCATCAGAACCATTAACAACGCCCTTTCATCTGACACACTCACAAAACCTGATGCTCAAAGTGCACTAGAGACGTTAAACCACATGCTAGGCATCCTAGGATTGGAGCTTAAGAAGCCATCTATAGATCCGAATACGGAGAAGCTTATCGAACTAATACTTGAACTCCGGGAGGAGGCGCGTATGAGGAGGGATTACGCAACAGCGGATAAAATAAGACTCAAACTTGCTGAGCTTGGAATAATTGTGGAGGACACAAAGGACGGGCCAAGATGGCGAGCCAAGCAGTAAGAGCTATGGGGGCGAAGTTCTCTGTTGAACGTGAGTGGGACCAACAGCCTTCAACCGCTTATAAAGATATAACACGCTTTAATAGTACTTATTGTACGTATGCAGTAATCCTGTGCACCACATGTGTATTGGATGTATTATGGGGCTATGTTGGAAATCTTTGGAACATTGATTTAGATGTGAAATACGCTTATTTTATACTTCGAATAATGATTTTTGAGGCTACATGAAAAATGAAGAGCTTGTGATGCTTCCGGGGCCGGTTAATGTGGACCACAGAGTCCTGCTCTCGATGGCTACAGCTATGTTCAACCATCGAGGGCCAAAATTCAACAAGTTATTCGTGGATGTTAAGGAGAAATTAAGGAGGGTTCTGAACACAGCTGGTGAGGTGTACTTTATAACTGGTTCTGGTACGGCTGGAAACGAGTTCGCGGTCTCCAATCTTGTTACGCCAGGTGATAAGGTCGTGGTGTGCACCAACGGATACTTCGCGGATAGACTGCGTGACACGTTTAAGGTGTATGGGGCGAATGTGGTGGAGGTTAAATCGGAATGGGGTAGGGGTGTGGACTTAGAGGCCTTGAAGAGTAGTGTGGATGGGGCTGCAATCGTGGCTGTTGTGTTTAATGAGACAAGCACTGGTGTTCTCAACCAAGTTAAGGATGTTGCTCGAATCGCGCGGAAGGCGGGTTCCCTCTGTTTTGTGGATAACGTTTCTGGGATAGGTAACGAGTATGAGATGGATCCGTGGGGTGTAGATGTTACCGTGACCGCGACGCAGAAGGGGTTGGCTACGCCTCCTGGGGCCGCGTTCGTGGCTATGTCTGATAGGGCTAGGGAGAAGGCGGCTAAGACGCCTAAGCGTTCATTCTACTTTAATATTGAGTTATTTGATAAGGCAGCCGAAGACCACTCGACACCCGCGACGCCTGCGATAAGTGTGATACACGCATTGAACACTTCGCTAGACCAGATCCTTGAAGAGGGGGTTGAGAGATTCGTCGCAAGGCATAGTGTCAACGCGGAGGCATTTCGTAGGGGTGTCACGGCGATGGGCTTGGACCTCTTCCCGGAGAGGGGGCTAGCATCAAACACGGTCTCAGCCATCAAGATTGAGGGTAAAGCAAGACTTGTGGCGAACACAATGCGTGATAGGTTTGAGGTAATCGTGAGCGCTGGGCTCGGAAAGTATAGGGATGATTTGCTCAGGGTTGGCCACATGGGTCGCGTGGATATGAAGGATATTGTAACAACGCTTTCGGCGCTTGAGTTAAGCCTTAAAGAGATTGGTGTAGGTAAAGCCCGCCTCGGCGAAGGTGTGAGCGCCGCACTCGAATACTACTCCATGAGCACTGTTTAAGGTGTATTATCATGAAGATAGTTGTTTGCGACACAATCGATGCTGAAGCCATTAAAGCTCTAAGCCAAAATCACTACGTAGTTGATAAGTCGAAAGCCAGCAGACAAGAGCTACTGGATGCTATAGTGGACGCCGATTGTGTCATAGTGCGTAGCAGAACCAGGGTGGACCGGGAGTTTCTTGAAAGAGCCTCGAAGCTTAAGATCGTCGCTAGGGCTGGTGTTGGCTTAGACAACGTGGATGTCTCCGAGGCCAATAGGAGGGGGATTAGGCTGCTCAACACCCCCGAAGCACCAACCAACGCTGCAGCCGAGCTGACAATTGGGCTACTCATAGCCCTTTTCAGGGGTATCACAAGGGGTGACAGAGGTATCCGTAAGGGGGAGTGGCTTAAAAACGAGTTACTTGGGGAGGAGCTCGCCGGTAAGACGCTTGGAATCATCGGTTACGGTAGAATCGGTCGCCAAGTGGCCAAACTGGCTTCATGCCTAGGTATGCGTGTGTTGGCTTGGGATATACTGGGTGAATCCATAAGCTACGCTCCAGCCTCCTACGTTAAACTTGAGGAATTACTCAGCCAAGCTGACGCAGTGACCCTACACGTACCACTCACGCCAGAAACCAGAGGGTTCTTCAACGCTGAGATGTTCTCCAAACTAAAACAGGGCGCCTACCTAGTCAACGCGTCTAGGGGTGAAGTAGTGGATGAGGATGCCCTCTACATGGCGCTCAAAGATGGTAGGATTAGGGGAGCAGCGCTCGACGTTTACTCCCACGAGCCATACTCGGGGCCGCTCACCCAGCTTGAAAACGTAGTCTTAACACCCCACATAGGGGCAAACACCAGGGAGGCTCAGAGGAAGGCCGCACTTCAACTCGTTGAGCTCATTACCCGTGAATCAGGCGGGTAAACCGTATTGTGCCCAACCCTAAACGTAGATGTTGGGGGTAAAAAGGTTGAACTCGGGTTTAGCCTACTACGAGTCGATTGTTTAAAGCCGCACGAAGAAATAGTTTACTCAAACTATAAGGAGCTATACGACAGTATAAGTAGAAGCCAAGTTTTCCTCAACCCAATCATAGTGGATAGTTCAAGCTGGATTGTGCTCGACGGTATGCACAGACTCGCGGTTGCCAAGTCGCTGGGTTTAAGATATGTGCCAGCCATGACCATAGATTACTTCTCCGATGGTATCAGGGTTGACGTGTGGACCAAGGCTTACAGGGGGGACGCGGGCAGGGCGTTAAGGCTTCTGGTTGACATGGGTCTCAGGGAGACGGATAGAGGAGACTGCCTAATGGTCAGCCAGAACGTGACCGTGGGTTTTGAGATTCCAGGTCAAAGTATAGTGTTGAAATATGAGCTACTACGCGGCGTCCTAAGACGGCTACGAGACATGTTCGGTGAGCCCACCACCACAACAAGGGAAACTGTACCAAACAGTGACGAATTCTACATAGTGCCGCCGAAGCTCTCTAAGGAGGACGTTGTCGAGGCGGGCATGAAACACACGCTTTTCCCACCAAAGACAACCAAGCACATCTTAAAAGCGAGGATAGTCGAAGCACCTGTACCGATCACGCTACTCAAGCAGAGAGCTACGCGTGAAACGGTAGAAAAAGAATTCCTACAGTCTACGAGTATTAGAAACGTGAAGACGCTCAACGGAAAGACCGTGTACAAGGATAGATACTATGATGATGACAAAATCATCATCCTAGGCTGACATGAAGGCTCTAATAGTTTTCCTCGATGAACTCAAGCCAAGACGAGTAGGCGTATAGAGCGTCATCGGGATTCTTTGTGACAAGCCTATCTCCCTCGTCAACCTGCACCCTATCGAAAACAACTTTTTCACCCACCAGTCTACCGTGGAAAATAACCCTAGCCGGCTCCCCACGTGAGTGTGACTCGGCCTCTGGGAAATCAGCCGTGAAAACCAAGTCAACACTATCGTGAACGCGGGAAACCTGATACAACGAATTGCCCGCAACGTATCTAAGCAATTTATTGTAGCTAACCTCTAATCTATCCACATCATTATAAACCCAGGAAGAAACTTAAAGAGGTTACTGGGGACGCACAGTGGACCACCAGTCAAACAGTTGTGGGATTCACACAAGCAGCACAGGATGATCCAAAAGAAAAAGTTCTCCTCGAGCGTTTAACTGATACTTCTGTGAGCTCGGCAACGCAACCACATCGTTGCATCCTAAATGATTTAGCTACCAATAAGCTTCTAAGCTTAGCTCCTCCTTTCTAACACGATCTCAATTCGTTTGTTACCCACACCCTTATTTTCGTATTTCGCGAAAACTATTTTCCCGACTTCAGCCGTGTTCGCCACATGTGTTCCGCCGTCCAGTTGGGCGTCGAACCCATCTATCTCTATTATCCTAAGCGTCTCACCCGCGGGAATATGTGCATCGTCACCCAGCCTATACAAGCTTGGGTTAGCCAAAGCTTCATCCCGCTGTATAAAGCGGACTGAAACACCTCTACGCTCGGCTACAATCCTATTGGATTCGTCCTCTAAAACCTTAAGCTTTGACTTATCGAAGCCCTTAATATCAAGGTCTATGCGCGCCCTATCAGCGTAGATCTGGCTACCACTTATCTTGGCACCGAAGAGTTTGAACGCCACGCCGGAAACTATGTGGAGGGCTGTATGGTGACGCATGTGTGCATAGCGCAAGCCCCAATCAATTATACCCTTCACCCTTTCACCTACATTCAACAGGCCTCCCTGCACCTCATGGTAGACATCCCCAGACTCTGTTTTCCCCACGCCTACTACGCTGAGTGTGGGGCCATTTTCCACAGCAAGCAATCCCCTATCGGGTGGCTGACCTCCACCTCCCGGATAAAACGCGGTTCTGCTAAGAAAAACCCGCCCGGCGTCCACCGTAACCACATCAGCCGTGAACTCTCGTAGATAGGAGTCAGTTAAATAAAGCTTTTCAGTCAACCCCATCCACATGAGTAAGCAGCAAAACAATAATAAAAACTTTCTATTTTTAGCGGCTCATTCAGATAAGTTGCCAACACGACTTAATTACCAAGGCTAAAAAGACTTGACACCGCTGCGTTAACGGCCATGGGTAAATGACCGGCGGGGGTAACGTTCAAGCGTGGAATCTAGTCGCCTAAAACTTTCCAACAGCATTAACGTTCACGGCCACTATGCAATGAACTATGAGTTAGTAGTTGAGTAATGGGTCTGAGCTGCGGTAGACTATTACTTCACCACCCCATATTGTTGGTGGTTCGCTTTCCCTTCACCACTAGAAGGTTTCCTGCGTGCGGGTGGGGAGCATACTACAGCCGGTCACCGTTGCGAGAAACACATGTGACACCACTACGAACAACAGGTGACAATGAGTATACAGAGATAATGTAATCAAAGCAACAAATCCAAACCAGGTTGTGGGATGCGGTCGCCGGGATTTGAACCCGGGTCGTTGGCGCGGGGGGCCAACGTCCTAGACCAGACTAGACGACGACCGCGCATATGATAACGAGGGGACTAGACCGCTAAGCCCACGAGGCGTACACTGGCGTGGGCAGCCATGTCCCCTGCGTATCATGTGTAGAGAGGATGATGGAAAGAAATATGCTTTTCGACAAACACTCGACGATTATACATCGCCTACAGGCGACTATTGTTAACCATTACCCAGTAGGGGTCCATTACCGCTAATTAACCTGTCTGTCTATCAAGATATCTCCGCTTGCAGGGTAGCTAGGTAAGATTCTCTCAGGCGTAAGCTCGGCCGCCACTTATCAGCGTACCGAATATGGTATACGGGGGAATATTTGTGTGGAGTCGTGGGCGTTTGGTTTATGTTTGGGGTTCTAGGTGGGTAGATGTATGTGTAGCGTGGGCTTGGCGCGTATTATGGGTTTTGAGAAGAGTGGGTTTCCAGCGGGTCATCCGATGCGGCCTGAACGGGTATACTTAGCGCTGAAGGTTCTTGAGGCCTCTGGGGTTATGCGTGGTTTAAGGGTGGTGGAGTTCGACAGGGATGACGGCGACGACTGCGTTGGGCTACTCAGACTTTTCCACGAGGAGTCCTACATTCGATTTGTCAAGAAGATGTCTGATATCGGGGAGGGTCTACTCGATTATGGGGATACACCAGCCTTTCCGCAGTGCTATGAGGCGTATTCACATGTGGTGAAGGCTTCTGCTGAGATGTGCAGGGTTTTGCTACACACAGAGCACGCCGTCAACCTCTACGGTGGATTACACCACGCCCAGCCCAATAGGGCGAGTGGTTTCTGTGTGTTTAATGATGTGGCCGTGGCTATACGGATACTTCGAGGTATGGGTTTAACCAGAATCGCGTACATAGATATCGACGCCCATCATGGGGACGGTGTCATGTACCCCTTCTACTCTGACCCCAATCTTTTGATACTCGACTTTCATGAGGATGGTAGATACCTTTTCCCTGGTACTGGCTCCGTAGAGGAGTTGGGCGAGGGTGAAGGTTTGGGTAAAAAGGTGAACATCGTGTTGCCACCTTACGCGAGTGATGCGGACTATCTCTACGCGTTCTCTAAAATTGTGCCAAGCCTGATTCGAAGCTTTAAACCCGAGGTAATTCTACTCCAAGCAGGGGTGGACGCCCATTCTGGAGACCCGCTTACCCACCTAGAACTCTCCGACTCAGGTTACCTTCAACTTGTTTCTTCAATCCATTCATTGTCCCATGATGTTTGCGGGGGCAGGCTGATTGCTTTCGGAGGCGGGGGCTACGGGTTGAGCAGTGTGGCAAGATGCTGGGCCGCCCTAGTAGCTGAGTTGACGGCTATAGCACCAGCTGGGTCGCTTGCCTCTGTCACTAGGAGAGTGTTTGAGGATAGCGGGTACACTTATGATGAGGTGGGCGTCTCCTCAAGCCAAGGGGAGGTGTTGAGTCACACTCGAAAAAGCATTGAGGCTCTTATCGCCGGGCTCTCACGCTGCGGATGGGAGCTCAACGCCTAGTGGCCTTGGCTATGAGTGCTGGTATCTCTGAAGGCGTCTTTGCGACGGCTACACCTGCCTCATTGAAAGCCTTCGTCTTGGCCTCAACCGTTCCCTCGGTTCCGCTCACTATGGCGCCCGCATGCCCCATCCTCTTTCCAGGTGGAGCGGTTCTGCCGGCAATGTAGGCAACCACGGGCTTCGACAAATGCTCTGATATATATGCGGCGGCCTTCTCTTCAGCATCCCCACCTATTTCGCCTATGAGCACCACCGCGTGGGTGTCAACATCTTTCTCGAACATTTCCAAGACATCTTTGAATCCGGTGCCCACAATCGGGTCGCCCCCTATACCCACGACGCTGCTTTGACCGAGGCCAGACCTTGTGAGTTGGAGGGATACCTCATAGGTTAGTGTACCGCTTCTACTCACAACACCAACCGAGCCACGTTTGAAAACACTCGCGGGCATTATGCCCACCTTAGCCTTGCCGGGGCTTATCACACCCGGACAGTTTGGACCTATGAGTCTAACACCCCTACGCGCCGCGTAGTTCACAGCCCTCCACGTGTCGGAGGGTGGCACGTGCTCGGTTATTATGACTGTGAGGCGTATTCCGGCGTCGATGGATTCGAGGACAGCGTCGAGCGCGTTGGGGGCGGGCACAAATATTATGGAGGTGTTGGCGCCGGCTTCTTTCACAGCTTGTCTAACGGTGTCGTATACCGTCACACCGTCCAACACCTTTAATCCCCCTTTACCTGGGCTTACCCCGGCGACCACCTTTGTTCCGTACGCCGCCATTTGGGCTGCGTGGAAACCTCCTTCCCTTCCAGTTATGCCTTGGACCACGAGTCTGGTGGATTCGTCTACAAGTATTGGCATACATCCACACCCCACTATAGTTTTGAGGCCGCCTCCACCGCTTTCTTAGCGGCCTCATCCATGTCGGAGTACACGTTTATACCGCTCCCAGCAAGTATTCTTCGCCCCTCCTCCTCATTCGTACCGGCCAACCTGATCACGAAGGGTTTGGACATCCCAAGGCTGTTCCTTGCCTTAACGATGGCTCTAGCAACATCGTCACACCTAGTTATACCCGCAAGAATATTCACGAAGACAAGTCTAACCTTGGGGTTCTCGTTTAGTATGCTCAAAGCCTCCATAAACTCTTCCTCCGAGGAGCCGCCGCCAGCGTCCAGAAAGTTGGCTGGCTCGCCCCCATAGTACTTAATCAGGTCTAGGGTGGCCATGGTGAGACCCGCACCGTTCCCGATTATACCTATACTCCCATCCAACTCCACGTACTGCACACCCAGCTGACGCGCCTTCCTCTCAAGCACCGAATACTCTGCGAGCCTCTCATCAGAATTGTTCACGAACTCCTTGTGGCGGAAGAGCGCGTCATCTACAATGTTGAGTCTCGCATCGGCCGCAACTATTTCACCCTGCGAGGTGAGGGCTAGGGGATTCGACTCCACGAGTTCAGCGTCAAACCCGTCGAAGAGGGAGTACATCTTGGAGGCTATGTCGGCGAAGCTCTGCAGAACACGCCCCGTGAGGCCTATGGACGAAGCGAGGAGTCTACCCATGAATGGTTTAAAGCCTATCTCGGGGTCGACGTGCATCCTCTTTATCGCATCAGGATTGGTCCTAGCTATCTCCTCAATGTTCACTCCTCCTTGAGAGCTTGCGATGACCACGGGAGCCCTCTCACTCCTATCCCAAGTGACCCCGAGGTAGAGTTCGCGGGATATGTCTAGTTTGGGCTCGATGAGGACGGCTCCCACCCTTTCACCCTTAATCTCCGAGCCGAGAAGCGTCTTCGCAGCGCTCTCAACCTCTTCAACGCTTGATGCGAACTTTATGCCACCCGCCTTACCCCTACCCCCCACGAGCACCTGGGCTTTAACAACCACACTCCGCTGTCCTAGCCTTGCGTAAGCCCTCTTGGCCTCCTCCACGCTTGTTACAACCTCGCCTAGGGGTGTGGGTATACCTGTGTCCCTGAAAATCCCCTTGGCTTCGTGTTCATATAGCTTCATTTGTGGGTCACTCGAGAAGCTCCTCTGGTCGGGGTATCTCCTTGGGTAGACCCTTCCTCTCCCTGATCTTCTGAACAGTGGCCAAGAGAAGTGACTGTGGAACAGGAGCCCACCTTGAGAATTCGAGACCCCAGAAAGCCTTCCCAGCAGTGGCGCTCCTAAGCTCCGTGGATAGGTTGAATGTCTCACTCACAGGCATCTCCACGAGCATACGCATCTGGCCACCGACCTGGTTTATCTCGAGAACCCTACCCCGCTTCTGAGCCGCGATCCTGTTTATGGCGCTCACATACTCCGCCGGTATCCTTATGTCGAGCTTGAGTGTGGGCTCAAGCAGTGTTGGCTGCGCCATCAAGAAGGCCGCGTGTATGGCGTTCTTGGTGGCGGGCATCACCTGCGCTGGACCCCTGTGCGCTGGGTCCTCGTGAATCATGGCGTCCACCAATAGCACCTTTAAGCCACGTATCGGCTCCTGGGCAAGCGGCCCAGCCTCCGTGGCCCACTTGAATCCCTGTATTAGTGTATCCTGAATTTCCTGGAGGTGCTGGATACCCTTCGTGGCATCTATGAACACGTTGAGCCGCTCATCCACACTCCAAATGTTCCTCGCCTGGTCAGTGTCCCAGCCTGCCTTTTCACGTAGTATCTTCGCCCTCTCCCGGAAGTCCTGCTCGTCGTAGACTTCACCCGACTGTAGGAGTGCTACCGTGGCTTCGTTGAGGGGTTCAACAACAACCCTAAACCTGTTGTGCTTGTTGGGTGATTTACCCTCGACGGGTCCAGCCACACCCTGGATGGTCTCGCGGTAAACCACTATGGGTGGTGTCGTAACCACTTCGAACCCCTTCTCCTGCAACTCGTAGAGCACTATCTCGAGGTGGAGCTGACCCATACCCGAGATAAGGTACTCACCCGTCTCCTCATCTATTTTGAGCTTAAGATTCGGGTCCTCAATACTCATCTTCCTTAGCGCATCCACGAAGCGTGGAAGATCCCTACTATTCTTTGGTTCAACCGCGATTGTGACTACCGGCTCAGACACATACTTCAACCTCTCGAAGCCCACCTGTTCGGCTTTAATACTCGGGTCAACTATGGTTTCGCCAGCCCTAGCCTGGTCGAGGCCTAACACAGCCACTATGTTGCCGGCGGGAATATGCTCGGCTACCTCCCTGCTCTGACCCATGAACAAGCCAACCTGGAGTATCCTAGCTGTCTGGTTGGCTGAGACCAAGAAAACCTCCTGACCCGTTCGTACACTACCACTGAATATTCGGCCTGTGGCCACGAGCCCCGCGTGTGGGTCCACCACAACGTTGTTAACCGCCATAATGAGGGGGCCGTTGGGGTCGCAATCCATCATGGGTTTAAGCAAAGGTGAGTCAGGCGCACCCTTCCAGAGTTTGGGTATCCTGTACTTCTGCGCTTCGAGGGGGTTGGGGACGTGCTCAACAACCATGTCCAGTATCGCTTCATGGAGGGGGAAGTTCTCGACGAGTTTGGAGATGTCGTTGTTGTTATAGGCATTGACAATATCCGCGAACTTGAGCCCCTTAGCGGTGGCTATGGGTATTGTGAAACCCCACTTATCCTTAGCCGCCCCGAAGGCGATCTGACCACGCGCCAGGTTAACCTTCCACTTCTCCCTGAACTCTTCCTCCGCGTAATTCTCAATAAGGGAGTTAAAATCCCTTGCGATGCTCACCAGCTTCTCCTGGATTTCTTGGGGTGAGAGCCTGAGCTCCTTTATCAGCCTGTCTATCTTATTCACATAGAGAAGCGGTCTCACACGTTCCTCCAAGGCCTGCTTGGTCACGGTCTCCGTCTGGGTCATAACACCCTCAACACTATCCACCACGACCACTGCGCCATCCATCACCCTAAGCGAGCGGGTCACCTTCCCAGTGAAGTCCACGTGACCCGGAGTGTCAATCATGTTCACAACATACTGCTCACCCTTATACTCATGTAGGAGGCTGACGTTAGCGGCCTTAACAGTCATCTGCCTCTTCTGCTCAATCTCTAGGTAATCCATGGCCAACGCCGTACCAGCCACCTTGGGGGATATTATCCCAGCTGCAAGGAGCAGGTTGTCGGAGAGTGTAGTCTTACCGTGGTCAACGTGGGCTATGACACCCATGTTCCTAATGTTGGATGTTCGACTCATCAACCTCAATATTTCATCTGTTTGTTTGTACTTCGGCATCCAAACAATCGCCTTATCCCTTCTCACAACGCATCGTGCTTAAGTCTTACGCAAACAGCGTGAACCAAACAGGTAAGAATACCCCAAAACCAAGCCTCCACACTAATCTAGAAATTCACACCGGATACACCGCGAACACCCAAAGTTAAATTTTGATGTATGAGTCAAAGTGGAGGTGGTTCAGAGGAAGGTTAGCGCGGAGTGGGTCAATGCGTAGTGGTATGACAAAGCTGCGAGCGCGGCTAAACTCAGCGCAACCGTTAACCAGTCGGCTAAGCCGAACTTTAAATCCCTTATTCTAGTGGGTCTAGCTGTGGCTCCGAAGCACTTTGACTCCATGGCTTCGGCGACCTGTTCTGCTCTTATAATGGTGTTGACGAGGAGGGGGATCAGGATGGGAACATATTTTTTAATCCTCGCCACAAACCCTCCTTTATCTAGCTCCAGCCCCCTCGACTTCTGACTGTCCTCTATTGACTTGAGCTCACCGGCCACGGTTGGGAGAAACCGTAGAGACATGGTGAACGCCAGCACGAACGTGTATGGGAGACCCAGTTTGAGTAGGGCTGAGCCCAGGTCTTCGGGTGATGTTGTGAGGGAGATAACCGAGAATAACTCCACGAAGAGCACCAGTCTTTCAACAACCAGGGCGGAGACAACGAGGCTGCGCGTCGCCCAGAGATTCACTGCGAAGAGAATGGCTGAGAGTATAGCGTAGGAGCGAATAGAAGAGTATACCTGTCTGCCCAAGCCACTTGCGTATATCACGAGGAGGAGTATTCCGATTAGTATTAAGTAGACCGCCACACCGCTTATGAGTAAACCCAGGCTGATCGCGGCTGAGATGGCCATCACACCCTTCGATCTGGGGTCAAGCCTGTGTAGAAGGGTGTTACCCTTAGTGTATATGAACGCGTTGAGGTAACTCATCCGCAGACCCTCCTAGCTATATGCTCGGCGAGCGCGCCTGGCTCATACACACCATTGAACTCCACTATTCTCATTAGCTCCTTAAGAAACATGGCCTCGGTGGGCACGAGGCTTGCGTCGTGCATAAATGAGTCGTCCAGGCCAAACTCGGAGACGCCTAAATCCGCTCTAACCATCCCCCCGCTTAGAACAACAACCCTCTCAAAGTAGTTTAGCGCGAAGTCGATGTCATGTGTCACACTCACAACACACTTACCACTCCTTACGAACTCGCTTACTATCCCCCCAATAATCGCTTTATTACGGTAGTCTTGGCCTACCGTTGGTTCATCGAACACTAAGATATCGGGTTCATAGGCTATCACAGAGGCTATCGTGAGCCTCTTCTTCTCACCCGAGCTGAGCATAAATGGTGAGCTATCAGCGTACCTTGAAAGACCCAGCCGCTCCAAGGCACTGGACACCCTGTACCCAACCTCATCCTCTGGGAAACCGAAGTTCTTAAGCGCGAAGGCGACCTCCTCCCTAACGCTACCAGCGAATATCTGGTGGTTGGGGTTCTGAAACACGACCCCCACCTTCCGCGCCAGCTCCGCAACACTCTTGTTCGCTGTGTCAACACCGCAAAGGAGAACCTTCCCGCTTGACGGCCGAAGCAAGCCGTTCATCAGGCGCACAAGCGTGGACTTACCAGCCCCGTTTGGGCCAACTATGGCGGTCGAGGACTTGGGGGTGAACTTCAAAGACACACTCCTCAAGGCATCCCTGTCGGAGCCAGGGTAGCGGTAACTCACTGCTTCAAGCTCCAACACATTTGATCTCCTTTCTTTGAACAGCGGATAACAGCTCCTCGATCGAGGTTATACCATCCACCTTTAACCCCTTCCTTCGAAGACCCTCCCTAAGTGGGTAGAACTCGGGTCTCTCAACCCCTATCTCGACGGGTATCTGGGAGGTGAAGGCAGCATGTGGATCGGCGTCTAAAACGATTTTACCACCATCCATCAGCAACACCCTGCTACAGTACTTGGAAACCATACTCAACCTGTGTTCAGCCACAACTATGGTTGTACCACTCCTGTTGAGTTCGCCAAGCAGGTCTATAAGCGACTTGGCTGATAGGGGGTCGAGGTTGGCTGTGGGCTCATCCAATACGAGTATACTGGGTCTCAAAGCTAGGATTGAGGCTATGGCCACCTTCTGCTGCTCCCCCCCACTGAGCTTAAACACTTGGGCGTGGCGTAGCTTCTCCGCGCCCACCTTCTTCAGAGCCCAGTCGACTCTCTCCAACACGTCTCGTTTGGGTAACCCCAGGTTACCTGGTCCGAAGGCCACGTCGTCCTCAACCTCTAACGCTATGAGCTGCGATTCTGGGTCGGGGAAAACCAGACCCACCATCTGGGCTAATTGGTGCACGCTGCTCGACTTCGTGTCAACCCCCTTCACACGCACTGAGCCACTGAACTCCCCCTCATGGAAATGCGGGATCAACCCATTCATACACCTAAGAAGGGTGGATTTACCGCACCCACTCGGCCCGGTGATAAGCACAAATTCGCCGCTATTAACACTTAGGTTAACCCCCTTAAGAGAGGGTTCAGTGTTCCCAAGATACGTGAACCAGACATTCTCAAATCTAACGAGCTCATCCATCAACTCTTCAACCACAAACTTCTTTTAAGATTTTACCAAAAGAATATGGATGACCTACTACGCTAATATGCAGGAGTCCCACCTTAACCGGAGTGTATGTTCGGCTGAAAAGAAACCAAGTGCGCCACTCACACTTTATGGCGCGGAGTCATGTCTCAAGTTCTCAGATTCCGAACGTCGCTCTAAACTGGGAATAAGCTTTTTAGGCTTCGTCTGTTTCGGGTTTTGAGTTTACCACAACAGACCTTCTAATCCGCTCGACCTCTGCTTTAAGAGCCGACTCCTGGCTCTGGTAGGCCATTACCCTCTCTTGGAGCTCTTCCTTGTACTTATCGAGGCCGCTTAGCACCTCCTGTATCGTTGTCTTGTAGAGGACGGGACCCGTGGATTTATAGATCTCCGTTTCGGGTGGAAGCCCCTGCACCTCGGCTTTTATTCTCTCCGCTTCTTTTATCTCTAATTCAAGCCTTTGTCGCTCAGCTATAAGAGCCTTCAATTGCTCTTGTATTCTGGCTATTTGCGCGGATTTATCTTGTGCACTCAAGTAACCTCACCCAGAAGGGTTGCGGCCACGTGGAGCCATGAGCCCACGCTGTTTAAGGCAGCCCTCACATCAGATATTCTAGTGGCATGTATATAAGCACATACTGTGGTACCCGAGAGGGTTAGTCTAACATTCGTAGCCCCCCGCGGCCAAGTCTCCACCTCTGGGAGCACAGCCAAATAGACGCCTTCAGCTTGGGCGGGTGAATCCATTTGAACGCAGAGCTCAGCGTCCACTTCAGTTAACCCTAAAGTAGAAGTTGACACACTGCACACCTCTGAGGGTGAGGGTCACAACCTCTCTGCCGTCCTTTTCGAACACGTCGATGTTGGTCATGAGTTTCCCCTGTGCTGGTGGGAGGCTCGTCAGGAATTCTTTTAGCCTAAGCGCCATCTCGGATCTTGGGGTCTTAGGTGTACCCACAACTCTTGCGACGCCAGCCTTATCCACGAGCTGCTTCAGTCCGCGGGAAACACTGAAGCCGCTGAAGGCCAGTGTCTGGGTGGGTTGCCCCCCGACATATAGGGTTAGGCCGGCCGGGTTGCCGAACCTCTCGAAGACCACGGCTATCATCGAGTCGGCTCCACACTCGCTTAGGAGTGTGCGGAGGCTTTTTTTACCTCTTATTATCTTGCGTGCGGGTGTTATCAGTGCTAGCGCGTTGACGAGTGTCCTCGACCTTGGTGAGGGTGAACGTGATGTGGTGATATACACTGCGGGGGGATTCAAACACACCACTCTAGGCTTTGGCGGCGTGCGCGGGTCCGGCGTATGTGTAGGCGCATGAGGGGCACATCCAAACACCCACGGAGAGCCTCTTCATCAGCACGAGTTTACCGCACCTCGGGCAGGCCACCTTTTCATGCCTCTTCCTGAGGATTTTTAGCGCTCTCCTCCTCACCGTCATACCATACCTTGCGCCGTAGCTACCCGTTTCACCAACAACTTTTGTTTTACCCATACAAATCACCCAAGCTTAGCCAGCAGAGACCTTATCTCCTTACCCTTCTCGTATGCCAAATCGTATATTTTAAGCACATCGGACTCCTCAAGCGTCCCGGAGCCACTCTTCTGAATCGATGAGACAACACCCGACTCAAGCGTGGTCATAGTCACCTTCACGTCGGCCACATTCTCTTCTGAAAGCGAAGGGTCAACCACTAGGTAATCGCCTATCTTGGCCACCGTGACGGGGACAGGTCTCTCAACCATTGGTATACCTCTAGTCGACTCGAGGAGGACAACATCCTCCCCTTCAACCTTCACCTCAGGTATCTTAGCGGTGAGCAGAGCGGCTAGAGCCGCGATACCCGAAGCGTCAACTATGTTACCATCGTGATCCATAGCGTAGATGTCAACGTAGATAACCCACACCTTTTTACCCGGCAACACGCAGAGCTCAGAGGTCTTAATCGACTTGGACTCCCTCAAGCCGCGGTCAACAATCCTAGACATCTCAACCGCGTTCTCATCCGGTGGACCCGGCTCAAAGCTGGGTGAAGCGTGTGGTAATAGCTCCAAACTAACCGTTAGAACACCCTCGTTAGGCGTATCGGGGAAGGGTTCGCCGAGCTCAGCCTTCACACCCGCGACAGCCACGGTGTTACCTATCTTAACCATGGCCGAGCCGTTAGCCTTCTCGTAGATGGATGTCTGAATCTCCACCTTCCTGTACTCATCGAATTTTCTTCCATCCTCCCTCACACCAGTCGAGAGTAAGGCTAGAAGCTCCTTTTGCTGAATGGGTACAAACTCCTCCACGGTTGAAAGGTCCGCCAACAGTCACACCTCCACCTGCGCACCGCTGAACCTAGCCCTCAGCACCTGTTTCTGCAGTGAATAAAGCTCTTTGATTCCCTTCTTCACTAGATTCACACCTTCCTCTAACTCTTGCCTCGTGAGTCTACCGTTTAGCTGTAGGAGGGTTATCTTGTTAAGGCTGGGCATCATGGCTATAGGCATATCCGCTTCACCGTGCTCATCCTCCGCCTCGTTGAGGTCGAGCACCACCTTGCCACCGACTTTGCCAACCGCCACCGCGGTCACCAGGTCCCTCATGGGGATGCCAGCCTCGGCGAGCGCAATCGAAGCCGCTGTTATACCCGCGCTACGGGTTCCAGCGTCAGCCTGCAGAACCTCTATAAAAACATCTATCACAGTCTTAGGATACTCTTCAAGGAAGAGCGCCGGCTCAAGCGCCTCCCGTATCACCTTACTAAGCTCCACCTCACGCCTAGAGGGTGCGGGTGACTTCCTCTCATCGGTTGAAAAGGGCGCCATATGGTAACGCGTCCGAAGAATAGCCCTCCCAGGCAGAGCTATGTGTTTTGGGTGAGCCTCCCGCGGACCCTGAACCGCCACCAAGATCTTCGTTTTACCCTGTTCGATATAAGCCGAGCCAGAGCAGTTCTTAAGCACACCCACCTGCATCTTAACGGGTCTTAGCTCATCGATCCTCCGACCGTCAAGCCTAACACCATCTTGGGTTATCAGAACTAGACTCTCACTCAAACGCAAACGCCTCGCTAAACGCCTCCACCATTACCTTCTTCTCCACTCATACTAGGTTGTGCGCTGGGACTCTTAAGTGTTTTCAGCATCTCCTCAACCCTAGAAGTCAGACCCTGGGTGTGCGCTTCGGCCTCAATCATCTTAACAATACGCACAGCCCTATTAATAGTGGTGCTATCATTCGCCCTAACCCACACATACCCATTCTGGGCGACGACAATATTCGCATTCAGCTCCTTATTCAGAAGCTTAATCATGGAGCCATTCCTGCCTATAACGCGTGGCACCCGTGTTGGCTCTATGGCCACAACCACACCCTGCTTGATGGGGCCGAACTCCCTGCTCGCCGTAGCATCCAGAACGGGCGCCCGGAACCTATCGAACTCCGCTATCTCAGCGTACACGTAGTCTCCAACCTTGAGGTACTTACGTATATCATCCAGGACTGGGTTTATCCTGACCGGGAACCTCCCAGCTGGTAGTGTGGCTTCATATGGTGAGCGTATATCCACAGACCAGCTACCCATGGATATATCCACAACCATCCCGATAACCCTGTCACCCTTGCGTGGCATGTATGGACCCCGTAGAGCCCTAACGCTGAGCACTCCGTTTTGAACCTCGAACGACCCCAGAACGGTCGCGTAGTAGCCATCCTCACCAACCTTGACAACGTTGGCTCCAACCCTGAATCTACCCCGAGCGAGCAGGTCACCCGGCGTCACAATATCCCTGTGCTTAAAGTACAATGTCAATTCACTCACCTAGTCGTCGACTCCTTAATACTCGCTTGACCATGTGTGAAGTTATTAATCTTGCTTATAACATCCAGCTTCATACCCCCAGGAACCTCCAAAACCACGGTGAAGGAGCCATCCTCCTCCCATCTGGTTGACTTGGCGTTACCCAGCTGAGATATCTGGTTATAGTATTTCCTAAACGCCGCGGGGACGCGCACCTCGAGCTCCGCGATGGATGTTTTAAGCGGTAGAACGGTTCTGAGAGCCTTTATGGCTTCCAGCGCCTGCTCTTCGACTGGTTTAAGCGGGTTCACAGCGAATCTAACCTGGCTTAAAGCCAGCTCTATCCTAGTGGGGGGGTGTGGGAGGTTGGTTTTAGGGTCAACACAGTTTCTGGCGATATAGTTGACGATCTGTTTGCGGGTGTTCTCCACCATTTGCTGCCTCTGCTGCGCTGTGAGTTGGAGCTCACCCTTCAAAACTATTTGTTGGGCGACGCTGATTGGGTCGGTTGTACCGAAGACCTCCTTGAGAGTGGATTCGGGGGCCCGCAGACCCTTGTTGGCGTCCTTGTATATTTCCTCACTCACCAAGACGTCCTCGATCTTCTTGGATTTACCGTTCTTAAACTCCCATGCCTCCTCGGGTTTAACGAGGACCTCGAACCTATGGCCACCCGCCTCCAACCTCGCTATAACATACTTGGCGCTCAACTTGAACCAGACCCCTCCAGCTTCTCTATAATGGCGGAAACCTCCGCCTGTGTGAGTTTAACGAACAGCCCCGTGCTCCTCCTCGCCACCCCAGCTTCAATCTTCTCGGGGTCGAAGGCAACACTGGTCTGAAGCGCTTCCTGCTTGGCTTTACGTAGGGCCTGAAGCGCTGTGAGCAACGCCTGCTCAAGGCTCATACTAGACGTGTACCTATCCTTAAAGAAGTCGGTTATCGCCTGATCATACATGCCTATGGTCACCGCCTTATAGCTCGTGTACGCCCCACTCACATCGGTCATAAAGAGTTTGGGCACACCCCTACTTATACCCGCCGTGATAAACGCCACCCCGAAGGGGCGTGTGCCCCCGTGCTGGGTGTAGGCCTGCATCACGTCGCCCATCCTCTTGGTCAAGGCCTCCACATCTATATCCTCATCATACATGATTCGATGAGTCTGAGCGTAAACGCGGGCATCATCTATGAGGACACGCGCATCGGAGGACAGCCCAGCGTACCCCACCCCTATATGCCTATCCACTAAGAGAACCTTCTCGGGCGCCGAGACGTCCACAAGCGGTGAAGGCTTAATCCTCTCGGCAACAATGGCCACACCCTCATCCACCTTTATACCCATAGTGGTCGAACCCTTCTTCACAGGCTCCATAGCGTACTCTAACTGGTAGATTCGACCATCGGGTGAAAACATTGTTATGGCCCTATCGTAGCCCGCAAAATACATTCCAGACATTTTGTTTATAAACAATCAAAACCAAACAGATATATAAATGAAACCTACCCATCCACCATGGATATACAAATACGTTACGAGTCTTGGGTGAGCTTTTGGTATGTTGACTCCAGAAGCTCGGGCATAACCTTCGTGGATGCTACAATCGGCATAAAGTCGGTGTCACCCCTCCATCTGGGCACAACGTGGATGTGTAGGTGTTGGGGGAGACCGGCGCCCCCAGCAGCACCGATATTCACACCCACATTAAGCCCGTCTGGTTTAAGCCTGGATTTGACTTGGCTCATCCACTTCAAGAGAGTCTTATACAACCCCAACGACTCTTCTTCACCAAGCAGGGAGAAGTCATCCACGTGGCGCACGGGAGCCACAAGTAGGTGCCCCGGATTGTAGGGGTAGAGGTTGAGTATTGCGAGCGCGTGGGGATTCCTCTCCAAAACAAGCTTCTCCCTAGAGGGATTCCCCGCCGCATCGCACAGAAAGCAACCATCGGTGGACTCACTCCAAGACTCGACGTAAACCATCCTCCACGGAGCCCAGAGGTTTTTCAAATGATACCACTAAACACCACAGGAGAGGGATACATATCTTTGCAGCGGAGACCCTTCAAGGTTAAACCGTTCTAGGCGGCTTTGAGCTCCCTTATCCTCTTTAAAACTTCCAGCATCTGGTTCAGGCGCTCAAAGCCGTCCAAGCTTGGCTCGTTCGACGAGCTTATCCTATCAACCTCTTTGTGAATCATGTTAACCATGAGCTCCTCGAGTTCTGCGAGGACGGATGGGAGTGAGAGCTTCTCAACTATTTCCTCATCTTTGGAGACTATGACAACCCTCTTCTGACAGTTCACACAGTACACTTCACCCGACTTCTCCTGTACGAGTGGTGTGGAGCACACGGGGCACGACTCCGCGAGCAGCTTTCCACCCTCCATCAAAACCTTAGCTATCTTTTTACTTGCCTGAGACACACATGAAAACGCACACAAAACTATATATCTCTATCTCCCATCAATGGTTTGGTGAATGAAAATGGCTCTGAGAATCAGTAATGACGAGAAAATTAAGCAGGCATCGGTTTTACTCCAGCAGATATCGGATGACAACACTATACCGCGAAACATACGTAGAACAGCTCAGGAGGCGCTGAAAACACTTCAAACCAAGAATCTCACGCCGGGTGTTAGGGCGGCGAACGCCATAAGCATAATAGACCAGATATCCCAAGACCCCAACATGCCCCCGCACACACGTGTACAGCTATGGCAAATAGTGAGCACCCTAGAGACCGTGAAAGATTAAGTGAGGCGAGGTTTCGGCGCCAAACCAGAATTCAGGGGAGGCGCCGTAAACCAATGATTCGGTTGCTCTACTGATTACTTGGCGCCGCCGCCTTGAGGTTGAGTAGGTTCACGCGTACCTCACCCATCCTGTTTATTATGCTAGCCGCTTCCCCTGATACATACTCCTCTATCCTACCCTCGTCGCATATCTTGGGTAGCTCTGGGTCTATGGGTAAGCTGCCCAACACCTTCAGACCGAAGCGCTCGGCGAGCTGATTCCTCCCCTCCCCATAGATGTAAACACGCTCCCCACAGTGTGGGCACACCATGTAAACCATGTTCTCAACCAACCCAAACACCGGCACATTCATCTTTTTGGCCATGTTCACAGCTTTACCCACAATAACCTGCGCGAGCTCCTGGGGTGAAGTCACAACGATGAAGCCGTCAAGGGGAAGGGATTGGAACACGGTGAGAGGCGCATCGCTCGTACCAGGCGGAAGGTCCACCAGCATATAGTCGAGCTCACCCCAATCAACATCAGTGTAGAGCTGCCTTATCACACCGTTTATTATGGGTCCACGCCAAATGGTGGCATCCGACTCGCTTGGAAGAATAAGGTTAACCGAGACAACCCTAATACCGCCCGCCGTGGTGGCTGGGAATATCTTTTTCCCGTCGGTTTCAAGTTTTGCTTTAAGTCCGAATAGCCTCGGTATACTCGGGCCAGTTACATCGGCGTCTAATATGCCAACCCTGAAGCCCCTCCTCGCCAACTCCACGGCTAGGATGGCTGTAACAGTGCTCTTACCCACACCACCCTTACCTGAACCCACCGCGACAATGTTGTGTATGAGGCCCTTGCTCAGCCTGCTTATGGGGCCGACCCCCATCACACCCTGAGGTTGACTGCCAGCTTGACTCTGCATCCTTGTGCGCCTGATCTCCTGAACCCTCTGAATCAGCGCGCCCCTCTCAGACTCGCTCATCGAGGTGAACTTGATATTCACGCTTGATGCCCCCAGCCCCGTGAGCGCCGTGTTAACATCCCTTCTAATGGTGGCTGTGAGTGGGCACTCGGGGACGGTTAGCGCTATCTCTAAGTCCACCACGCCACCAACGCCAACATTGATCCCTCGCACCATGTTGAGGTCAACGATGTTTTCACCGATTTCGGGGTCGCGTATCCCCTTCAATACTTCAAGTATTTTTTCCTTTGTGAGCATGCTACACTAGTATTATAACGTCAACCCATAATAAAAGGCCTAGTTCTAAAGACAATACCTCAATTTTATCTTCATAATGTACCTGATTGTTAGTATAGTATATATGTATGTGTGTAATAATTGATGTAATGGTGTTCAAGCTACCAAAAAAGAAACCGAAAGCTGAGAAGACGGCTGAGGCTGCGCCCCGCTACACCTTCACTGAGAGCATGGCGACCTTCGCCTTCCGACACTTCGGAAAAATATCTCAGTGGATCCTCAGATTTACACCGGACGCACAATCACTCTTCCTCAAGAGCGGCATGAACTATACTCCTGAGGTGTTCTATTCACTAGTAATACTCTCATCACTACTAACACTACCCATATCAGCAGTAACCATATTCCTAATAGTGCTAAACCACAGACTTTTAGTACTCTTCCCACTCATACTCCTACCCCTAATCGTCTTCGGCTTCGGCCTACTATATCCAAGGTCGGCTGCGTCGAGTAGGGCAGGGGCACTCGACAACGAGCTACCCTTCGTGGTGGGCTATGTAGCCGTGCTCGCAAGCGGGGGCATCTCACCAATAATGACGCTCAAAAGGCTTGCGAACGTGAAACTCTACCCCAAGGCGGCAATCGAGGCGAAACGCATACTCATGGATGTCGAGGTGTTCGCCCTCGACCCCATAAGCGCGCTTGAGAAGGCGGCGCGCTACAACCCGAACAAGGCGTTCGCGGACTTCTTCGGGGGGTACACAAGCGTGCTCAAGACGGGTGGGGATGCAGTGGACTACATGCAGAACAAGATACGTGACATCTTCGCCTACAGGGCACTCAAGGTGAAGACCGCTGCGGACACAATAGGCACATTCGCCGAATCATATATCTCGATAGCGGTCATACTGGGTATAGGCCTCTTCGTACTCTTCGCGGTGCAGACAATCCTCGGCTCAGCCGCGGGGGGTGGGGGAGGTGGGGGGGTGCAGAAGATAATACTCCTCACAACCGTGTTCAACCCCCTGGTGGCCGCCGCCTTCATATTCATCACCCACAGCACCCAACCCAAGGAGCCATTCAACTACTACAAGCCCTACGTATTCTTCGGCATAGGCCTCGTGACAGTGCCCATAATACTACTGGTGCCACCCATCATACACCTGAGTATCCCGTTCGTGTATAGGCTTACCGCAGCGCTCACGGTCTGCACAATACCAGGTGCAGCCGTGAGCATAGCGGACAGCCGCGCTAGGAGAAGCGTTGAGCGGCTTCTACCAAGCTTTATAAGGGATATAGCCGAGGTGAGGAAGACCGGCCTTGCACCCGAGAAATCCATAGAGGAGCTATCCAGCAGAAACTACGGTGGACTAACACCTGTAGTAAAGAGTATGGCCTCCCAGATAAGCTGGGGTGTACCTCTGAGGCAAGTGATGTCCAACATAATCGAGCAGACCAGGAGCTGGATAACCCAGACCACAATGTTCCTCCTCTCAGAGGTCATAGATGTGGGTGGGGGCACACCCGAGATGCTTGGAAACCTCGCTGACTTCGTCGAGAAGATATTCCAGATAGAGCAGGACAAAAGAAACCAGCTTCGACCATACATATTCATACCATACTTCGGCGCAATAATGATAGTAGTCACAACTGTACTCATGGTGTACTTCCTCACATCACCCATCGTGAGCGGTGGAGGATTCAACCCCTTCGCCTCAAGCCTATCAAACATATCAAGTGTGACGAACACGATGCTCGCGGGCGCGATCTTCACGAGTTGGATAATGGGCTTCGTGTCCGGTAAAATGGGTGAGGGAAGCATTGCGGCAGGCCTCAAACACGCATCACTACTTGCAGCTGTAAGCGGAATAGTCATATATGTGGCCACAATATTCTTCCACATAGCTGGCGTATAAAGAAAAGAATATATCGCCCCAGCGAATATGAAGCTCGCAATGCAGCGAACAATCGCATCCGCCCTACTACTAACACAAGCCCAGATAGTATACTACTTCACCATCATCGGTGTGGGACTAGGCTACTCCAAGCCCATCTTACTAACACTTATACTCACAGAGTGGGTGGCGACACTAAGACTACTTGACAAAATAGCTAACAAAACACTGATAAGAGGACTAGCAATATGGCTCACCTTCTCACCACTCTTCCTACTACCATCAGCTATCTCAATATGGAGACTATACCTCTACGGGGAAAACCCCACCCATCTAATCCTAACCACAGCCATCATGATACCCATCCTCCTGTATATAAGGAGGATGGGGATCAGTAGCATTATAAGCGGTCTAATGGCGGCTATACTCTTCGCGCTCGGCGCCACATCCAATATGGGTATACCACTCTACGCCTCAGCAATTCTATCCATAGCCACCGGAATATCCATAAGCCTAAACCCCATCAAGCTCCAACACTAACAGTGGGCGGTGTTTCAACCAACTGGCTCATCGTGTAGGGGTCCATACTTGATTGGTAACTAAACCACAACGCACCCCACCAAGAAATCGTATAGCTACCATCAAACTGTATCCCATTAGTGCAAGTCGGCGCCAACACAGGATCAATCTCCAGAACACTAGTTGAGGAAGCAGTCGCCAAAACACCGCCACCGCATTGCTTTACATAGTTTGTGAAGCCATAAAGTGATTG
>Ga0209061_1000298_pt1 | contig 144286 bp, 120 predicted proteins | sample Coa_R1_10_FD_187157 | JGI IMG/M metagenome (GOLD analysis project Ga0209061, IMG submission 187157) | Surface soil microbial communities from Centralia Pennsylvania, which are recovering from an underground coalmine fire - Coalmine... | ecosystem: Environmental > Terrestrial > Soil >... | reverse complement strand
TGATCGCCGATGGGGGTTACGACAGCGATCCGTTGCGCGAACGGCTGGCGCAGCGTGGCATCGAATTGATCGCGCCACATCACCGGAACCGCAAGCGCCCTGCGACCCAGGACGGGCGCGCTTTCCGGCGCTACCGGCGTCGCTGGATCGTGGAACGAACCATCGGCTGGCTCGGCAACTACCGGCGCTTGGTCGTGCGTTACGACCGTTCGCTCACGATCTATCGTGGTTTCTTTCATATCGCCTGCTTCATGATCGTCTTGCGCAGGGTTTTGCAATGAGTTGTAGGCATCCGTATTGGAGATTCGTCACCACCGTCTTGGTAGTAGGTTGACGCATGCCGCGAGCTGTGCAATCGTGCCGTCGGGTCACCCGCATCTTGCTTTCTTACGAAGCCGGACGGCGGCCGGTTCGTAAGCGCTGTCGGCGTGCGCTCGGGTTGAGAGGATCAAGACGAACAGATGGGAAGGAAAAATGAAACGGGCCAGAGATGTACGTCTTTGCGCGGCATTGAATCGCACCTGCGAGACCTCATCGATCGGGCGCGAGCGTCTTCGGAGACGCGCTGTGACGGGGAAAACCTTTTTGCTTGGCCCACCCGCGCTTGCAACCATTTTCTTGTCCGCTTGCGGCGGCTCCGGGCCGCTGAAGGTCGCGTTGACAACTCCTCCGCCATCGAGCATTGAGATCGGCGGAACGGCGCCAATTACGGCGACAGTCACGAACGATCCATCGAACGCGGGCGTGGATTGGAGCTGCACGCCCGCTGCATCCTGTGGGACGTTCACCCTTGCGCATACTGCCAGCGGCGCAGCGACAACGTATCAGGCGCCGAATAGCACCGGGAACGTGGTGATAACCGCCGCCTCGACCCACACGCCGACGGTGACAGCGACGGCAAATGTCGCGATCAAGCCGATTGGCACCACCTCGAATCTCAAGGGCACTTATACCTATTACGCGAACGGGTGGGACATTGCGAACAACGCGTACAGCGTCGTCGGGAGCATTACCCTGGATGGAACCGGCAAGGCCACGGGCGGCGAGCAAGATTACTTCGATACTTCCGGCGTGATTGATACCGCGGACCCGATAAACGCTATGGGAGCTTCGATTACTCTGGGGACGGATGGCCGTGGCTCGCTCACAATCCCGCTCACAAATTTGGCTATCACCGAAACGTTCAGCGTTGTGCTCGTGAACAACGATCATTTGCTCATCGCGGAATTCGACTCGTCCGCCACATCAGCCGGGGCAATGGATCTTCAGACTGCGCCAACATCCGTTCCCACCGGAGGCAACGCCTTCGCCTTGATCGATGCCTGGGACGAAGCAGTAGCCGGCGGCGTGGCTACGTCGAATGGAGCGGCATTTACGGGAGGGACGTACGATTCGGATTCGTCGGCGACAATTCCGGCGAGCCCAGTTATCAACCAGCCTCTTCCGGCCGGCGGAGGTTTCACGCCTCCGGATGCCGCGGGACGAGGGACCATGTCGCTCGGCGGAGACCAGTTCGCCTACTACGTCGTTGGTCCGGAGGTGTTCCGGCTCATCGAGACGGACAATACGGCTTTCTTCGCTGGTTCCATGTACGGCCAAGGCACCGCGGCAAACGCTTTTTCGGCGGGCTCCCTAAAAGGAGCCTACGCCTTCGGGCAGTATGGTTTCGAATTTAGCGGCCCCGCGATTTTCGAGTACGGCGCAGCGGGGGAGTTCACCACGGATGCGAGCGCCAGTTTGACGGCGGGAGCCGCCGACCTAAACGAAGGCGACGGAATGCCCGTCTTTGCGGCCAGCTTGGCCGGCAGCTCATATTCCGTCAGTTCAAATGGCTATGGCTCTCTTACGCTCGCTTCAGCGCTCGACGGAAACGTCAAGAATTTCGGCGTCTACCTGGTCGATCCCAACGTGAACATCCTCGACCCCAACAGCACCACGGGCGGCGGCGGCGCGCTGATGCTCGATCTCGACACGAGCAATCTCGGCATAGGCGTTATCGCGCCGCAATCGAGCGGCGCAACGTTTGCCGGAAACTACGCGTTCAATCAGGACGGCACCTATCAAGCCGCTGCGTCTTCCGCGTTCTTTGATTTGATTGGCCAGGTACTGTCCGATGGAGCATCCAAATGGGCGGGGAACGCCGATTACAACGATCTCGCCGCGCCATCAGGAGGCGGGCAATTCGCGAATGAGACGATCAACGCCACATTTGCGCCCGATCCCGCAAATGTTGGCAGGTTTACCGCACAATTAAGCATCACCGGAAACGGGTCAACCACGAACGAGAAGATCACGCTTTATCAGGCAAGCGACAGCCTGCTGTTTCATGTGGACATGGATTCGCCGAGCTCACAAATCGGCAATACAGCCGTTGGAGTCTTCGAAAAACAGCAGTAGTCGGACGGCATGCGCGCGGCGCGCTGAGTTACGGGCCGCTGTGTCTGCATTCGAATCATCGGGAAAACGAAACTACCGGTGGCCGAAGCGGTAAACGAGGCCGGCGGAAATCCGGACGGAGCCACCATTCGCCTTCACTCCAGTAAAATTTGCCCCGCCAAAATCGCCCTCGATCAGCCGTATCGACCAGTGCGGCCACTTGTTCCAATCGAGGCCGCCGCCCACTTCCCACGCCTTGACGTCGTATGTATTCGTTTGCTGGCTGGCTCCGGCAAACGGTGGGTACGTGATGCTCTCCCGTCCCAGACCGAAGAGGACGTGCCCGAATATGGTGACCTTGCGATGGCCAAAGGGATATAAAGCAGGACCCGCCATCAATGTATAGACGCGCGAATCGCCGAGGATCACGCCCTCGTTTTTGGATGTCCGGGTAAACTCCGCTTCCGCTCCCAGCCAGTGAAAGATATTTCTGTCCACCGAAGCATAGAAACCATTGAAATAGGGTTTGGTCCCTTGAGGCTGATAATTCGAGCGCAGCGTGTACCCGCCTGAAATTTCCCACGTGGGCGTGGGCGGCGGTACTTTTTTGACCGGCGGCGCGGCGGGTACGGGAGGCGGCACGGACTGTTGCTCTGCCGCATTTTCGTCCTGCGCGATCGCCGGCAAAGTGCATAGGAGCAGCAGCCCGCACAGCACCACAAGCTTTCGCATGTACACAATCCTCCTCGCCTGTTTCAAGATCGAATTTGGAAGCCGGGAAACTCGCCGGAGTTGGTTCACCGAAAGCAGGTTTCCGAACGTGCCAGGCGCTACCGGGTAGAAATATCGCAGAAGCAGGGCTGAGAGGGAAGAAAAAAGCCGCAAAGAAGGCCGCCCGGATACGACGCGGACGATCAGCGCGCGGCGAGTGGAGCAACGCCCATCGAGCGCGCCGCTACATCTCGCTCAACAACATCACAAAGAGCGCCGATCCGCGAAAGGTCTTCACGCGGGCGCAACCTCCGCACGGGAACCTGGTTTAACAATCGTCCTACAAATTCAAATTCTTGCGCGCGCGTGGCTTCGTCGAGAAGCAAATTGGCATACGTATTCGCGACCAGCGCCAACAGCGCCTCACGCTGATTTGCGTGTCGCAGAAGCGGCCCGGTCGAGTCATCGCTTCGGTCGTCCAGCAGGAAAATTGCATCCAGGGGTACGGGCTCTTCTGCAAATCGCAAATTGCCTGAGTCGAGCGGCAGAATGCGCTTCGAAAAATTCGCCGAGAACGGCGCAAAATCTCTGCGCGAATCGTAAAGCGCACGCACGGATTCGGGCCATAACGCGAGATACGGATACGCGGGCACGGCATAAAACGTGCCGTTATCCTCTTTCAGCGCCACCACGTCGTCGGAAATCACTGCATGTCCGCGCAACGCGAGTGCGGCGGCCGACGTCGATTTGCCTGCACCTCCCGGACCGACGAATACGACGGCGCGCCCAAGGCATTGAACGGCGCTGGCGTGCAGGCAGGTGATTCCCCGGAGACGCAGGACGTAGCCGAGAATAGGACCCATCAGGTAACTTACAGCGTCCTCGAAAGAGGAATTGGCCGCCCAGCGCGCCCATAATTCGCGCCCGTTCGCGTCGACCCAAAACTGCATGCCGTCCGCGTAATCGAACCGAAGCAAAGCGCCACCTGCAATTTTCCAAACGCGCAGCGTTGGTTCTCCGGATTCCAATAGAAACGAGCTTGCAAAAAATGGCTTGTTGCTGGGAACAGAACCTGCCTCTGGAACCGCAGGAAACTCGTCGAAATGGAGCGAGATATCAGCCTCGCCAAATTCAGTTGATGCAGCGCTCAATACAGGAAGGGGAAAATTCGAACGGACCCGCAATCCGAAAATGAAGTACGAGAAATCCAATTTGTGTCGGTCGCCGTGTATTAGACCGTGCTCGTACGGCGGTGTCCCGGACGCTGTCCACCATCCCGGTGGCGACGCATCCCGACTGTTTTCGTGAGGTCGCGCACGGTGCCGTACACCGTCAACTCCGGCGGCTTGTACGCCTTCTTCGGCTCGGGTTTCCGGGTCTTAGCCATTTCCGACCCCCGCCATGAAGTTATACCGAATGACCCGAGAATATCGCAACCAATAATTTAGACACAGAGGCCGGAAGTTGAGTTCGGCGAGTGCTCGTGACTGCCCGGGTTTCGGCGGCGCATAATCGATTCTACGCACGAATTGCTCCGTTTCCTCGCACCAGTTTTCCGCGTCTCCGGAGACACCCTCGGCCGTACGCAAAGCGATCTGAACCGGCTCGCCGGGCAGCGGCGTTTTGGGCCGCTGGCGGATTTTCTCCGGCAGGCGGCCGGTCATCGCCGCTCGCAGCAACGTCTTTTCAAAAGCCCATGGAAAGGGCGGAATGGCCAGCATGAATTCCACGATGCGCAGATCGAGAAAAGGGTAACGCACCTCTACGGAACTGCGCGTCACGCCGGGGCTGTACGTTTCAAACATATTGACCCATTGCGGCAAGTACATCGACGCGTGCGCTCTGGGCTTGGTGCGGTGCGGTGGCGTGACTCGCGGAGAATTGCCTTCTCTCCAACGCGCCTTGGCATCTGTCCTCCGCACGAAATCCGGATTGAGCCAACTGGGGAAGCCTGGGAAATCCGGGTCCATGCCTACGGCAGCTTTGAGCCGTTGCTGAATTCCGCGCCACGGGAATCGCCTGACCCGCAAAAAGCGCGCCGCATCGACGCAGAAGCGTCCCCACTCACGATTTCGAAGCAGATCGCGCACGTATGGCAGCATCTGAAAATACAGCAGGTTGTCCGGACCTTCGCCGTTGAAAGCGGCTCGGCACTCCGTTGCAATGGCATCGAACTGATCGAACAGCCCCGCTGCCAATGGATCGCTGACGGGTTCGGGCCAATGGACCGCCGGATCACTCCAGCGCTCGAAGGGCCGCAGTCCGTCCATGGGTATGCATCGGATGGGTATGTCAAAAAAGCCGGCCACTTCGCGCGCATGCGCGCCGTCACGTTCGTTCAGCGTCTTTTCGTAAGTTACTGTGTAGGCGCGTAGCTTCCCACGCTCACCCCGTTCCGGCGAAAGTTCCCGCGCAGTTGCTGCAAGCGATGAAGAATCCAGGCCACCGCTCAGCATGATGCCGACGCGGCGGCTTCTTAGCCGGTCGGAAACCGCTTCACGTAAGAGCGTCTGGAAGTTTTCCGTGTACTCGTCCGCACGACGGTAACGAATCCGCCCATCCACCGGCATCGACCAGTAGCGCGCAATTCGCAGTCCGTCCACGGAAACGCGCAGAAAGTGTGCGGGCGGCAAGCGCCGGATGGCGCGAAACGTCGTCGTGGCGGGATCGCAGTTAAGCCCGAACAACAGGAAATCGGCGATCGCTGCTTCGTTCAGGTCGCCGGAAACTTCCGGGTGCATCCGCACGCAATCGAGCGTATTGCTGAACAGGAAAAAATCCTTGTGCTCCACAAAATAAAAGGGCTTGATGCCCAAATGATCGCGCGCGCAGAAAAGAGTCCGCTGGTGAGCGTCCCATATGGCGAACACAAAATCGCCGCGTAGCCTCTGCAAGCAATCTTCGCCCCACGTTGCGTATGCGTGCAGGATCAATTCGCAATCAGGTGCGTTCCGCGCCGGATTGCGGCCTGATTGTTGGAGCGCTGCGAACAACTCACTGCGTGCGTCAATTCGGGCATCCGCGGTGATCCAGTATCTGCCATGGAGTCCTGCCGGTTGCCTCTCCGACGCTGCTTCTTCGGTAACTCGCAGCATCGCGTGCCCTAGTGCCACGGGCCCGCTACACCAAACCTCCTGCGCGTCGGGCCCGCGGAACGCGAGAAAACGCGTCAGCTGGCGCGTCAGCGCGTGGTCCGCGGCGGCTCCATCCGGCCGTAGGATTCCGACGATGCCGCTCATAGGGGCTGCGTCCCCATCGTGTTTGCGGGCTTTTCAAATCTTGCGAATGTCGTCGATTCGTCCGCTAAGTCGTCAAACACCGTGCCGGAGATTTCCACCCACGCATGAGCTTCGAATTGCCCCGCGTTTTTGCGTCCGCCGATCCGCAGCTCCGGCGCGATTCCGCGTTTCCGCAGAAGACACCACAACGCGAACGCGCGATCGAGGCAGTTCGTGTGCACCGGCAGATGCCGCGCCGCGGCAAGCTCCCATTTCTCGACGGCGCGCGCGATGGCCAATTCTTCCGGCGTAGCCGGCCCGGCCCGTGGAGCGGCGATTCGTGCCAGCCATTCGACGGCGGCTTTGGAGCGCCGAAACCCGAGAAAGCGAAGAGACGCGCGCGCGATAAACAATGCGCCGGCAGCTTCCAACACGTGGAGGCGCGCGTGGCTGCTCATGCGCCAGAACCGTCGCCAGGCCATTGCTGCTTGTTTCAACCCACCACCTCGCAAAAAGTAGCAGGCGTTTTTCAGAAACGGCCCTCCGGCTGCGTAATCCGTTCTGAACGGGCCGGGTGAAAAGCGTACCGAACTTGCGGGCGCCGGATCAGCCGGCGAGTCGCTCTCCCGCTTCGCGTACTTCGATCAGGCCTTGCTCCCGCATTTTCTCAAGCAAATCGAGCAAGTCCCGCTCGCACTGCTGCGCTTCCACCTCGTACTCGTCGAGCAGAGTGTCACGAATGTCGCCGACGATCCTCGGTTCCTGCACTAGGTTCCAAACCCGCGTGCCAACCGGATTCAATCCGTAATAGACGCTGTTTTTCATGTTGAGGATCGCGGATTCATCCCCAAGCGAGCATGCGACGTGATCCCGCGTCGCGCGGACGATGGAACAGACAGAGAGAGTGCTCTTCATTTCAGTCACGAACCCGCCCAGGCAGCAACATCCGCCGCAAGCCCGTTTTCAAGGGCGGCAGCGATCCGCACGCGGAGGGATCCAATCAGCCCGCGTCATGATACATCATTGTGTAGTTCACGTAACACTCTTCAATCAAGGGCGCCATTCGCGGAGCGCGCGTCCCGACTGTGCCCCTTCGTGCAGCCGCCGCGGTGCGCGAATGGCCCGGGCGCCGCATCCGCGCGCACACGGACCGGTCGTCCGTTTTTCAGCGTCTCCGGATTGGATGCCGCGAGTGGCATTTGAACGATACGCCGCAAATGTGGCGGAATCGGTTGTGGAAGATGATGCGCCCAATTCCCGCTCGGCGCAGCGCGGCTCGGCGCTCGCAAATTACGCTGCCTTTTCCGTTGGAGTTGCAGAGGAACAGCATTGGCGTGGGAACTACAGAGTGCCTTTCGAGCGAGTGACGTGCGGCTTTCTCTCTGTTACGCTTCTTTTGCGCCGCTTCCGAACTTGAGCAACGCCGCGCATTCATCGATGCGTTTCGTGTCGCACAATCAAGCCGCGGATCCGTTCGACCGATGAGCTGGGCGCGCCGCATTCTTGTTCGCGCTTCGGAATCCGCTTGGCTGCGGGAGCGCGCCCCCCGGCTGTATTTCGTAAGACGCGCTTCGCGGCGTTTCCTCCCGGGCGAACACCTCGAGGACGCGCTCTCGGCCGCCCGCCGCCTCGCCGACAATGGAATCTCGTCTCTTATCACTCACCTCGGCGAAAATGTTCGCGACCGATCGGAGGCCGAAGCCGTTACCCGCGACTACCTCGGCATTCTGGAGCGCATCGAGGCCGCCGCGCTGCCAGCGGAAATTTCCGTGAAGCTCACGCAACTCGGCCTCGACATTGACCACGAGTTTTGCTTCGCCAACCTGATGCGGCTGATTCAAGCCTCGGCGACATCCAATGCCGGCGCGCCCAAATCCGTTTGGATCGATATGGAGCAAAGCGCGTACGTGGAAGTCACGCTCAGCCTTCATCGCCGGGCGCGCCAGTCGAATCGGAATGTCGGCGTCTGCGTGCAGGCCTACCTTCGCCGCACCGCAAAGGATATCGAGTCGCTCGTCGCGCTCGGCTCGAGCGTACGCCTGGTCAAGGGAGCATACAGCGAACCTCCCGAGGTCGCTTTCCAGCGCAAATTGGATGTGGACCAGAATTTCTTTCGTGCCGCGCAAGCGCTTCTTTCACCCGAAGCGCGCCGCGCCGGTGTCCGCGCCGTGATGGGCACTCACGATCGCGCTCTCATCGCGCGTATTTCCGATTGGGCTGCGGCGCAGGGCATCCCGAAGAGCGAGCTCGAATTCGCGATGCTCTATGGCATCCAGCGCGCCGAACAACTGCGACTTGCTCGCGAGGGTTACGTTAGTTGCGTGCTGGTCTCGTACGGCTCCTACTGGTTTCCGTGGTACATGCGCCGGCTTGCCGAACGCCCCGCCAACGTCTGGTTCCTGGTGCGCAATTTGTTCTCGAGCTGATCGACCGATTGGCTTCCGGTTCTCTTTAGGCGGCGGCGCATGAGCTGGGTCTGAGTCGCCTAACAATAAAACATGCGTTACGAGAACAGTGGTACTTGTGAAATATTTGGCGGCGGGCGCGCGTACCAATAATGGACAGGCGGAAGACGGCCGGGGTGATGAACGAGACGGAACTGGCGGGGTTACTGTCCCAGGTCCGGGCGGGAGACACAGACGCCTGGGGAGAGCTGTATCGCCGGTACGCTCCGGCGATATTCCGGTTTTGCCGGCGGCTGCTGCCTGCTCGGGAGGACGCGGAAGACGCGACCACCGAAATTTTCATGAAAGTGCGGCAGAAGCTTGGTACCTATGACTCGTCGCGCCCGTTTACGGCGTGGCTCTATAAAGTTGCGAGCAACCATTGCTGGGACACGCTGCGCCGGCGGCACATTCGGCAGGACCTCGAAACCGGAGATGTGGACGACCTCCCGCTGGAGCACCCCGACCCGAGCCAATTGCAACGGCTCGAAGCGGAACATAGCGGAAAAGAGGTGCGCGATGGTCTTGCCAAGCTGCCCGATCGGGCGCGCGCCGCTTTGGTGCTGCGATATTTTGCGGATATGAGCTATGAGGAGATTGCCGATACGCTCGGCGTGCGGCGCCAGTTCGTGGGTGTGCTTTTGCTGCGCGCCAGGCATCAACTGCGAGACGTGCTGAGCCAGCGCGCTGTGCGGAGCGTTGCAGCGGGGAGAAAGCCATGAGCGGGAACGACGGGCACTTCGACGAGATGACCGGCCTGCTGTATCTGGAAGGCCAGCTTGACGCCGAGCGCGCGCACGAGACGGCGCAGCACCTCGCGGAATGCGCGCCCTGCAGATCGCTTCTGCGCGCGCTCGAACGAGAAAGCGATTGGCTGCGCGAGTCCATGGCCGCGGATGATGAGCCGATTCCCGCGCGGCTTGCGGCGATACCTGGGCGCAACACGACGCATTGGGCATGGCTCGCCGCGTTCGGCCTGATGGCTGGAGGGGTGTATACGCTCTGGAACGGGATGGTCCAACCATGGTACGCGGAGGCGCAGCAGGCGGGGTTCACACAGGGAAATATTCTTACCATGCTATTTTTCAGCGGCGCTTTCTGGAAAGGATGGGACGCGATGCGAAGCCTGATGGAATTCATGGCGGCTGCGACTCTGGGAATCGTCGCGGTTTGGCTGCTGCGGCGACGCTGGCGGCACTTCACGGCCATGGCCTTCGTGATTAGCGGGCTTGCGGCGATGCTGGTGTTGCCATCCACGACAGGCGCTGCGGAAGTGCGGCACGGCGACCCCAGTTACACGCTTGCAGCGGGCCAAGAAGTGAACACGGATCTGATCGTGGCGGCGGACCGCACGCAAATCGACGGTACGGTCGATGGCGACCTGATCGTGTTTTCCGAAATGGTGACCGTGAATGGGCACGTGAAGGGTGATGTGCTGGCCTTTGGGCGCGATCTGAGAATGAATGGCACCGTGGACGGCAACGTCCGCTCGTTCAATCAGTCGCTCACCATCAACGGAACGGTGACTAAAAACGTCATGAGCTGGGCCGAAGAGTTGATGCTCGCGGAAAACGCGAAGGTCGGCGGCACCATGACCATGTTTGCTGGAAACGCGGAACTGGACGGGCGTGTGGGCGGAGATTTGCTCGCATTCTCAGGATTGACTCAGGTGAATGGCACGCTCGAACGAAACGCGATGATTCGAGGCGACCGGCTAAAGATCGGTCCTGCGGCGGAAATCGACGGGCAGACCAAATTTACCGGACGCGTTGCTCCGGAGATTGCCGCGGGCGCGAAATTGGCTTCGGCGCCGATTGTGACAATTCGCAAGCCCGGCCCCAATTATGCGCGGGCCGGTTACTATTGGCGGCAGACGATGGCTTGGGGCGCGAGCTTTATCTTCGGGTTGGTCGTGCTGCTCATCGCGCCGGCGTTCTTTGGCAACGTAATTCATGCCAGCCACAAAATCGCGCCGGCGATCGGCCTCGGCGCCCTTTTTCTGATTGCCACGCCGATTGCGGCGCTCTTCGCATGCGTCACGATCGTCGGCCTGGGACTTGGAATCGCAGCGTTGCTGCTTTATTTTGTGGCGCTTTATTCGACCCAGGTCTTTGTTGGTTCGTGGATCGGAGAAAAATTGCTGGGCGTCGGAAGCGGCATCGGGCCGGCGCTGGGAAGGCTGGCGCTTGGGTTGGCAATTCTTCGCGGGCTAAGAATTTTGCCGTATGTCGGATGGCTCGTTACGCTGGTCATGCTGTTCTGGGGCCTCGGCGCCCTTGTCCTGGCGCTGCACAAAATTTCGCGCGCCAAGGCGCCCACGGAAGCTGTGGTAGCGCATTAGAATCCGCCAAGCGATTTCGGCCGCGTGACGCGATGGGAATCACGCCGCGCGGCCGATTCAGCAAGGGGAACTCAGCGGACCACTTGTAGTACCATTTGCGTGCCGCTCGCGAGATCCACGTTGCGCGTCGTCGAAGTGATGACGGACGCGTCCGTGGCGTTGGCATCGACGGAACTGAGCCTCAAACCATTTAGCCCGAAAACTCCGTTGCTATCACTCGTAAGCGCTCCCTCTGCATTCAGCCCGCCGGTTGCGCCATTCGCCTTCGCGGCTGCGGATGTGGCCGAGTGGGCAGTTGCGCCCACGGCGGAATTAGCCATGGCTCCGGCATTTCCTGCGAAAGCGCCTGCGGAATTCACAGCGCCTCCGGCCAGCCCTCCCGCGCCGCGAGCGAGTCCGCCGGCCGGCACAGCCGCCACTCCTCCGCTGGCAAACCCGGCATCACCGCCGGAAGCGAGCGTGTCTTCACCGTCATCGCCAAAGTTCGCGGAAGTTGCGGTGGCGGCTGCGGCGAGAGCCTGAATGGAAAGATGCACAGGCACTTCGCGGCCGCCGTGCAGTACGGCGTGATCGAAGACGATGCCGAGCGTGGATTCCGCGTGTTCTTTGGAACGAGCCGATGCTTCGGTCACGTGGCCAACAAGACGCGTGCCTTTGCGCATCACGACCCGGCCGTTTTCTTTCACGTTCTGAGTCGTTTTGGCGATCACTTCCTGCCCGGGCTTGCAATGCTTCGCATCGAGCGTCGTCAGCAGCGTCGCGTTCAAGCGCGATCCACTGGCCAGATCGACCGACTGATTCCCTGCCGACGCCGAAGCAGCCGCGCCGCTGCCGGCGGAGGCCGAAGCGCTGCGAACGTTCGCGTGCTGCTGAGGCTCGTTCTGATTCGGCGACGCCACATGAGCGGAAGCGCCGGCGGATGCATTCGCTTGTGCGGCCGGCTGATTCGAAGCTGCACCTGTTGAATTCTGCGCCTTTGCGGAAACCGCCAGGCCCAAAGCCAAAATCGCTAGAACCGCGTATCGAGTCGTCAACGCTGCCTCCCTCTATGATGGAAAAATGCACTAGCGCGAAAGCCGTCAATCGATTACTTGTACTTGACCCACAACACACATCTCAGATGGACGCTGAGACCCTCAGACGCGGGTAGGAACGCAATTTGCAGACCACTTCATAAGCGCCGAGAGGGAAAGAATTTGCGGAAAAGTTGTCGAAAAATGTCAGCACCGGCACGTGCAAAAACGTAACGGACTTTGGAAGAACTTTCAGGCGTGATTCGGACCAAGAACGGGTACGATTACGCGGGTCCATGGCGGACATGCCGAGTCCCCATTCGTTTGATGGCGAAATCTGACGGCCAGGACGAAACGTGAACTTAGCTCGGAAATGGCGGAAAGTGCAGTCGGGATTTTCGCCCGCGTTTTGGGTCGCCAACTTTACGGAAATATTCGAGCGCGTCGGATATTACGCGACGCAAGCGGTGCTGGCGATTTTCCTCACCGGGCAGCTTCGCTTTTCCTCGCAGGTCGCCGGTTCGCTGATGGGAATTGCCGGCTTTGTCGTGTACGCCTCGCCCATCGTCGCAGGCACGCTCGCGGATCGTTTTGGTTTTCGCCGCGCACTGATGTTCGCGTATCTGATGCTGACGGCTGGCTATTTCTTGCTCGGCTCGGTAACCGCGTCGTGGATGGCGCCGGTCCGGCACGCGATGGGGGACCAATGGCTGGTGCTGGCCATCCTGCTGCTTCCCGCTATCGGGCCAGGTTTCGTGAAACCGTGCGTCGCCGGAACCACAGCCCGCGCATCCACCGAGGAATCGCGCGCGATGGGCTACTCGATCTACTACACGCTGGTGAATATTGGCGGGACGGTCGGACCCGTGGTGGCGTTCCTGGTGCGGGCGAAATTGGGACTGGGGATGGAAAACGTCTTTCGCGTTGCGGCGCTGAGCGTCTTCGCCATGTTCTGGGTAACGCTGTTCTTCTTCCAGGAGCCGCGGACTGAACCCGGAGCGCAGGTGGCAACCGTGGGTCAGGCCCTCAAGAACATGGTCGTCGTGCTGCGCAATTTTCGATACCTTATGTTTCTGTTGATCAGCTCCGGATTTTATATAGTTTATTGGCAGATTTTTGCGACCGCGCCGAATTTCCTCGTCCAGTACGTTGATCCGAAAGCGCCTGTGGACTTGATGCTTTCCGTCGAAGGGCTGACGGTAATCAGCCTGCAGATCCTCATTACGTATATGACGCGAAAGATGCCGCCGGTCCAGGCGATCGCCATCGGGTTTTTGGTGGCGGGTCTATCGTTTTCGCTGCTGGCGATTCATCCGAGTGTGTGGATTTTCCCGGTGATGCTGGTGGTGCTGGCGCTCGGCGAGATTACGCAGGCATCGCGGTATTACGAATATTGTTCGCTCATAGCTCCGCCCGGGCAAGCAGGCCTGTATATGGGTTACGCGTTTTTGCCCATTGCGATTGGGTATCTTGTCGGCGGGTCGCTGGGCGGATTTCTTTTGAACGAATTTGGCGCTGTCCTTCGCCATCCCGCGTTGATGTGGTGGGTGATCGCGGGTATCGGCGCACTGACAGCCGCGCTGATGTGGATTTTTGACGCGGTGACGCGCCCGGCCGTAGCGGCCGAAACGCCAGCCTAATTTGTCGTCCGGGCGGCGGCCGCGAGTTTGGCGAGAGCATCCTGCGTGGTGATCAGGTGCGCGCCGAGCGATTGCAGCTCATCGAGAGTGCGGCGACTCTCTTCATAATTTAGGGTCTCGATCGCGTCCGTCACGACGGACACTTTACGGCCGCGCTCCAGCAGTCCTTTTGCCGCGCAACGAACGCAAAATTCCGTCACAACGCCGAAGACCACGTATTCCGCGTCGGAACCAAGCAGGTCCACGATTTGGGTGGTGTGCGGATTGTCGAACACGTCGAGGGTCTGCTTTTCGAGCAAGATTTGAGGGCAGCTTGAAACATCGGCGGGCAATTCTTGCCTGGGGTCGTTCGGGATCGTGCAGACGCGCGCGCCACGGGCCTCCGGTAAAATGCGCGCGCCCGGGGTGCCCGCAATGCAGTGCGGCGGGAATCGCGCGAACTCAGGATCGTTGGGCGTGTGTGCGTCGCCGCTTGAAATTACGAGCGTGCCAGAGGCGAGCGCCGATGAAACGAGGCGCTGAATATTGGGGACCAGTTTTTCCGCGCCGGGAACGTACAGCTTGCCTCCCGGCAGCATGAAATCCGCCTGAACGTCCACCGACCAAAAGACCACTTTGCTGTGAGGCATCGCGGGCCACTCTGTTGCCATTTTACCGCCGAACCTGCACGCGGCGGCGGACCTGCTCGAGCATCTGCTTAAGACGCTGGCTGTAGCGAACCGGATAAACGGCGGAACGATGGAGTTGCAGATACTTCCTGGGAAGTCGCGCGAGACCGGCGATGCAGCGTTCGCGCAAGGCGATCAGTGGTTCTTTCGGCGCGATGCGCTGGCCGTCTCGCATCACTTGGATGAGCAGCGGCTCACCTTCGTTCGGAGCCTCGTCTTCGAGCGCGATTTTGTCGCTCACGAACTCGCGATGCGAATTCGAGTAGCGCAACACTTGTTTTCGCCCGGGATAAGTGACTTTAGCGCGGCTGAACTTCGCGGCTTCCCGTACCTGGCCGCCTCGCTCGACTTCCACGAGCTTGTAGATCAAGTTGAGATGCGGCGCATCGCCGGGCGCACCAAGCGCGGTGCCGACGCCGAAGGCGTCGATCGCCGCCCCGCGGCGCAGCAGAGCAGCGATCTTGTATTCATCGAGGTCGCCGGAGGCGAAGATCTTCACATCTTTCCAGCCGGCGCGATCGAGTTCGCGCCGCGCCCAGCGACTATCTGCACAAAGGTCGCCACTATCGAGGCGGATTCCGGCCGGCTTGCGGCCCATGGCGATAATTGTTTTCACCGCGTTGCGGACATTGTAAGTGTCCACGAGGAGCGTGGCGCCCGCAGGAAACGTATCGAGAAAGTGGCTGAAGGCTTCCGCTTCGTTCTCATGAGCCATGATCCAGGAGTGTGCCTGCGTCCCGTAGGTGCCGATCCCGTAAAGTTCGCCGGCAAGCGTATTCGAAGTGCCGGTACAGCCGCCAATCACCGATGCGCGCGCGCAGAGCAGACTCGCGGCTCCGCCGTGGGCGCGGCGAGCGCTGAAATCCACCACCTGCCGTCCCTGCGCCGCCGTGTAGATCCGCGCCGCTTTGCTGGCGATCATCGTCGAATAGCTGACGGTCGCGAGCAGGTACGTTTCGAGAAGCTGCGCTTCCGCGATCGGAGCTGTGACGCGCATCACTGGCTCGCCAGGAAAAGCGATGGTGCCCTCGGGCATGGCCCACACGTCGCCAGTGAAGTGAAAGCGGCGGAGGTAGTCAAAGAAAGCGGCATCGATTTTGCCGAATATGGGGTGTTTTCGAAGGTACTCAATCTCAGCGGGACTGAAATTGACATGTTCGAGGAACTCGACGGCCTCCTCCAGTCCCGCGACAACTAAGTAATTCCGGTGGGGAGGAAGGTGCCGGATAAACAGCTCGAATGTGGCCCGACCGTCGAAGCCGGTCTGGAAGTATCCGGCTGCCATGGTGAGCTCGTACAGATCGGTAAGGAGGCCCGAGTGTTCTCGCATGCGATTATTTGCGCGCGAAGGTTTGCGAAAAGATACAATTCGCCCCGACGTTGAGGATGGTGGCTCGCGACAAAGACAAACCCCCGGCTCTTCCCGCCTGGCTCCCCGAAACGCTGTTGCACCTCGGAGATAGCGCTACCGGACGGGACGGCCGGGGGTTTCGCCGCAAAATCTTGTGCCGGCTCGGTCTACTTCAGTACCGCATCCTTAAAGGCTTTCGCCGGGCGGAGCCGAACCACGGTCTTGGCCTTGATCTTAATGGCTTCCCCCGTGGCCGGATTGCGCCCCATGCGCGCCTTGCGGTGCGCCTTCACCGCGCGCCCGATGCCGGGGATCACAAACTTGCCAGAGCTCTTGGCCTCTTTCACCGCGAGCTTGAACAACTCATCGAAAAAGCTCGCGACTTGCTTTTTGGAAACCGGCTTTTCGGGCGTGCTGACCTTATCGGCCAGGTGCGCAATGATTTTGGATTTGCTCAACGGAGCTGCCATCGAATTTCTTTCCTCCTCAGTTGACCGGCTGAAAATGCCCGATTTTACGGGCTGCCGCGAGGCACTATAGCCGTCCCTCCCTGCGAACGCAAGCGAAAAACGCGCAAAAAGCCCGAAAAATGGGCCTTTTCACGGAAACATGCTGTTTTGCGCCGGCGCGCCCGCTTACGCCGCGAGTGCCTGGTAAAAAAGCGCCACGGATTTGATGCCCCCGAAGTAGTTTTCGAGAAGGATGTGCTCGTCCGGCGCGTGGGCATTTTCGTCCGGCAACCCGAACCCAAGCAGGACGCAGGGCACTTTGAATGTATCGTGCATCTGGGTGACAAACGGGATCGAACCGCCTTCGCGGATAAATACCGCTTTTTTGCCGAATCCGCGTTCGAGCGCATGGAGGGCTTTCTGAAAGATTGGATGGCTGTAAGGCGCCACCCATGGTTTCCCGGTGCTGAGCACATGAAAATCGCATTTCACTGTTTTCGGCAACAGCTTGCGGACGTGTCGTTCCACAAGTTTGGCGATTTTCTCGGGGTCCTGGTTAGGAACCAGTCGTGTGGAAAGCTTTGCGTACGCTTTCGAGGGAATGACGGTTTTTGCTCCTTCCCCTGTATATCCGCCCCAGATGCCGTTGACCTCCATAGTGGGACGCGTCCAGAGTTGCTCCACGATCGAGTAGCCTTTTTCGCCGCAAAGCGCTGGAGCGCCTACCGTCTTGCGAAATTCCTTTTCTTTCCAGGGCAGGCTATTCAGCGCTTTGCGCTCGGCGCGGGAGATTTCGACTACATCCTTGTAGAAGCCCGGAACGGTGACGCGCAAGTTCCTGTCGTGGAGCTTCGCGATCATTTCGGAAAGGATCGTCAGCGGATTCGGCACGGCCCCGCCGAACACGCCGGAATGCAAATCTCGCGCCGGGCCAGTGATTTCAACTTGGTAATAATTCAGGCCGCGGAGGCCGTAGGTGATCGATGGCACGCCCTTGGCCAACATCGCCGTATCGGACACGATCAGCGCGTCCGATTTCAAGCGCTCCCGATTTTTCGTCATGAAATCCCACAAATTTACGCTGCCCACTTCCTCTTCGCCCTCGACAATCACCTTGATATTGATCGGCAGCCCGCCGGTCGCGTTCTTTAACGCTTCGATAGCTTTGATGTGGATGTGGACTTGGCCCTTGTCGTCGGCGGTCCCGCGTCCGAAGAGGTTCCCATCGCGGATGGTTGGCTCGAATGCGGGGCTGGTCCAAAGCTCGAGCGGCTCGGCCGGCTGAACGTCGTAATGGCCATAGATGAGGACCGTTGGCTTGCCGGGTGCGCGCAGCGATTCGCCGTAAACCACGGGGTGCATCTTGGTCGGCGAGAGTTCCACGTTTTCGAGCCCGGCGGCGCGAAGTTTTTCGGCCACCCAGTGCGCGGCGCGTTCGATGTCCTTCTTATGCTCGCTCTTTGTACTGACGCTCGGAATCCTCAGAAATTCCTTCAGCTCGTTGAGGTTGTCTTCTCGTTTCGAGTCGATGTAGCCGATCAAGTCCATAAACGGAATCTCCCGCCCGCGGCACTGCGCGTGAAGTGCGATCCCTTTCGCAAGCCACCGTCATACTACGGAACTTGGGCGGCTCGCGGCAAATCTTTTGGAGACTGCTTCTTTGGGCACGCAAGCACACTCGCCGATTGACTCACACTGCCCGGCATCCGACCATATCCGCATGGCAGCGCCAGACGTGCAGACGAGCAGCACCCGCCGCAGTTCGCGCGTATTCACGCGCATTCCCGTGCGCGCTCAGGGCAAAAACAGCCAGGGTCGCAATTTTAAGCAGAATAGTCAGACGATCGTCATCAATGCCCATGGCGGCCTGCTTTATCTTCAGGAAGAAGTCGCCATCGGATCGGAACTGATACTGGTGAATCCTGCCACGGAAGAAGAGCAGGATTGCCGGGTCGTGTACATCGGCGACACGTCTGAAAAGGGCACCCGCGTCGGCGTCGAATTTCTGTCTCCCAGCCCGCACTTCTGGGGCATGGAATTCGCGCAACAGGACTGGACCTCGGACGGCCCGTCCGCAGTAACTCATTAACTCCCCTGTAACGAAGCTCCCTGAGAGCGAAGTCCGGACTTCTGGATGCTGCCGTTCGCATCGAATCCTCCTGTTGCATTAGCTTCTCAATTCAGGCATAAAACACGCGGTTTTCGTTCCCCGGCTCGTCAAGCGCGTAAGCGCTTCGCACGAGGGTCGTTGCCTGAGGAGGCGCCGCCGTGTTCGGCCGTTTGAACTTTGCAACTCTCTTTTCCGGTGCAATTTTCGCGCTGTCGCTCGCAAACGGTGCGCGCGCGCAAGCGCCCGCGAAATCGTGCGCCAGCCTGACAAACCTGCGAATCCCCGGGACCACGATCGCAAAGAGCGAACCCGTCGCCGCCAAACCGAAGCCAGCCACTCCGCCGGCGGGTCCAGCCTACGCGATGAATCTGGTTGACGTGGCGATGCCTTCCTATTGCCTCGCAAGCGGCGAAATCGATCGCCACGTAGGGCCTGGCGGCAAATCGTACGGCATCGGATTCGCGCTCGCGCTGCCTGATAAATGGAACGGCCGGTTCCTGTTCCAGGGCGGAGGAGGTCTCGACGGAGTCGTCCGGCCGCCGCTCGGCACGCAAGCTGCCGGCAATGAGCCTGCTCTCGCGCGCGGATTCGCCGTCGTGAGCATGGACTCGGGGCACAAAGGCTCGATGTTTGATGCATCATTTAACCGGGATCAGGAATCAAGTCTCGATTTTGCGTATGTCGCCCTCGGCAGGGTGACGACCGTAGCGAAAGAAATCATAGCAAGATATTACGGTGAGCCGGCGAAGCATTCCTATTTCGTGGGCTGTTCAACGGGTGGCCGCCAGGCGATGCTCGCCTCCCAGCGCTATCCTCTGCAATTCGACGGCATCATCGCCGGCGATCCCGCCATGCGCACCGGTTATTCGCGCATCGCAAACGCGTGGGATGCGGCGCTCTTCAACCAAATCGCTCCGAAAAACGCGCAAGGGCAGCCGATACCCGGCCAGGCATTCTCGGACAGCGACAAGAAGCTGCTCACCGACTCGATTTTGAACCAATGTGACGCTCTGGACGGCCTGAAAGACGGGATGATCTTCAACTTCCAGGCGTGCCACTACAATCCGGACGTGCTGGTGTGCAAAGGCGCGAAGACAAACGCTTGCCTTTCGTCAGCACAAGTCAACGCGCTGCAGAAAGTCTTTGCCGGGCCGCGCGATTCGCAGGGAGTGGATCCGTACGTTGGCCGTCCGTACGATTCCGGCGTCGCGATCTTCTCGCCGGGGACCTTTGGGACCGTGTTACCGCAGTCCGCTCCGGGGATGTTCCTCAGGCCGAATCTATCGATGACCGTTGATGTCGATGCGCTGGAGCGGCAAGCGGCGAGCGATCCCGTCGAAGCGCTCACGGACACGACGTGGACGAATTTGAGCGACTTTTCGGCTCACGGCGGGAAACTCATTTTCTTCCACGGCCTAAGCGATCCGGTTTTTTCGCCCTACGATACGCTGCGGTATTACAACGAAATGGCTAAAGCCAATGGCGGCGCGGACCAAGTGCAAACGTGGAGCCGCATTTTCCTGGTGCCAGGCATGAATCATTGCGCTGGCGGACCGGCGCTCGACCGGTTTGACGCGCTCGGCGCCGTAGTGAAGTGGGTGGAACAAGGCGAAGCTCCCGATTTCATCGTGGCGACGGGCAAGCACTTTCCGGGAGTAAGCCGTCCGCTGTGCGCCTATCCGAAGCATGCGCAATACAAAGGATCGGGCGATCCGCGGGACGCCGCGAATTTCTTTTGCGCCGAGTAGATCTGGCAAATCGATCGCGGGTCGCGAGAGGGAGGATACATGAACTGGCGTGAGAGAACGTTTCTTGTCGCATGCGTCGCATGCTCGGTGCTTGCGTTTGCAGGGGCGCCGGCTGTGCGCGCGCAAGGCTCGCACGCGCCGGTGAAATCCTGTTCGGACCTGGTTCATGTGCGGATTCCAGGCACGGACATGACGATCACCAAGGCCGTGAGTGTGCCTGCCGCGCCTGCGGGCAGCGTGAGTCTGACGCCCTATCCCACGAAAATTCCCGTCCCCATGCCGGCCTATTGCCGCGCCGATGGCGAGATGGATCCGCGTACCGGAGTCGATGGCAAACACTACGCGATCGGATTCGCAATCGCGCTGCCGGACGAATGGAATGGCCGGTTTTTGTATCAAGGAGGAGGTGGGCTGGATGGCTCGGTGAATCCTCCGCTCGGAGCGGTGGCATCCGGCAATGACCCCGCCCTTGCGAGAGGCTTCGTCGTGGTGTCCACGGATTCCGGACATCAGGGCGCCGTGTTCGACTCCTCATTTCTGAAGGACCAGCAGGCGGCGCTCGATTTTGCGTTTGGGGCGATTGCCAAATTGACTCCGGTTGCCAAGCAGATCGTCGCTCAGTATTATGGCCGCCCGCCCGAACACTCCTACTTCGCGGGCTGCTCGATGGGTGGCCGCGAGGCAATGACGGCTGCCGAGCGCTACCCTTCCTATTTCGACGGGGTCGTCTCGGGCGATCCAGCGATGCGCACCGATAATTCGAATGCGGGAGACGCGCAAGCCGCGGTGGCGTTCAACGCGGCAGCGCCGAAAGACGCCACCGGCAAGCCCGAGACAGGCAAACTCTTTTCAGCGAGCGACCGCAAGCTGCTGATTGATTCGATTTTGAACCAGTGCGATGCGCTCGACGGATTGAAGGATGGCATGATCTTCAATTTTCAGGCGTGCCACTACGATCCGGTGGTTTTGGAGTGCAGCGGCGCGAAGACGGATGCATGCCTTTCGCGGGTGCAGGTAGGCGCGCTCCAAAAGGCTTTCAGCCCGCTCAAGGATTCCATCGGCAACGAAATTTACCCGCGGTTTCCTTACGACACGGGCATCACGGCCTCGCGTCCGCAGACACCGATTCCCGGACTCGTTCCTAGCGGCATACCGTCAACCCCGTTCGGCCCGAATCTCGCGACCACATTCGACCCGGATCAGGTTGAGAGAACCGTAAACGCGAATGGCACGCGGCAGCTGATTAACACGTTCGACTGGACGAACCTCACCACTTTTTCCGGGCGTGGCGGCAAGCTGATTTTCTACCACGGCCTGAGCGATCCATGGTTTTCGCCTCTCGATACTCTTGATTACTATCTCCGGATGGCCCGGGACAATGGCGGGCTCGACCAGGTCCGGAATTGGAGCCGCATTTACTTTGTTCCCGGCATGAGCCACTGTGGCGGCGGCCCGGCGACGCTCGACAATTTCGATATGCTCACCGCTGTCGTGAAGTGGGTGGAACAGGGCACGCCTCCGGATTCGGTGATCGCTACCGGCAAGGACTTTCCCGGGCGCAGCCGTCCGCTTTGCGCCTATCCGAAGCATGCGCAGTACAAAGGATCTGGCGATCCGCAGGACGCCGCTAATTTTGTTTGTAGCGATTAGCTGCGGGAACGGCCCGGTGCGCCGGCCTGGGAAATTCGAACGCGGTTGTGCCGGAGGTTTCCATGAACCAGTTGGGCGAGATACAGCCGATCAAGCTGGAATACGTGTTCCAAATCCGAATCGATTTCTCGGAGCGGGTCTCGTTCGAGACGCCTACGGGCCGCCGCGCCTATGTGCCGGCCATATCCGGCGTTGTCGAAGGTCCGCGCTTGCAAGGCCGCGTCGTGCCGCGCAGCGGCGCGGACTACGCCGCTCATGGCCGGCTAAATGCCCATTACATGCTGCAAGCATCCGATGGCGCCATGATCTACATCAACAATTCTGGTTACCTCTATCCCGTCGATGGCAAGCCGATCGACCGCAACGATCCCTCCTGGGGCGGCGACCGTGAATTTTATTTCCGCTGTACGCCCGTTTTCGATGCGCCCAAGGGGCCGCACGAGTGGCTCACTCGCACCGTTATCATCGGCACGGCCAAGCGTTACGCGAATCCCGACCACACCATTTTCACCTATTACGCGGTGCTCTAGCCGGCATCGATGCAGACCGGGCCCACGTCGATCGATAGCGCAGCCGGCGCGGCGGGGGCGGAATTTGTGCGTGCGAGCTTGTTGCGGCGGGAGGCAAACTACGCGCTTGGCGTGCTGTTCGTCATCTATCTGCTGAACTACGCCGACCGCGGAATTTTTAGTCTGCTGCTCGATTCCATCAAGAAAGATTTCCGCGTAACCGATACGGTGATGGGTTTGGTCGGCGGCCTCGGTTTTGCTCTCTTCTACTCCATCCTGGCCCTGCCTATCGCGCGCTGGGCGGACCGCTACAGCCGCCGGTTCATTCTCGCCACCGGCCTGACGGTGTGGAGCGTGATGACGTGCTTGAGCGGAGTGGCTGTCGGTCCGTGGCAGCTCGCGTTCACCCGCCTGGGCGTCGGCGCGGGGGAAGCCTGCGGCATCGCGCCATCGCATTCCATGCTGTCGGACATGTTTCCCAAGGAAGCGCTTCCGCGCGCTCTTTCGATTTTGACCGCGGGCAGTTCGGTTGGAATCTTTGCCGGCTCCGTGCTGGCGGGATTTATCGCCCAGCATTACGGATGGCGCTGGGCCTTTATCGCGGCGGGATTGCCGGGAATCTGCGTGGCCATTCTGTTTCGCTTCACGGTGAAGGAACCGGCGCGCGGAGCCATGGAAGGCCCGCTCGCCAATACGAATCTGTTTTCGGTCGCGCAGACGCTGCGGTTCCTCTTCAGCCAGCTTTCGTTCGTTTACATCACCATCGGCGGAACGTGTATGGGCGTTACGCTCTATGGCTTCCAGCTTTGGTCGCCCGCGTTTCTTGCGCGCGTGCACCACCTGGGCACCGCGACGATCGGTTTGCTGAGCGGCGTCATGTTCGCGATTTTCGGAGTTGCAGGCGTGCTGATCGGCGGATTTTTCGCGGAGCGTTTCGGTAAACGCGACATTCGCTGGCGCCTCAACGTGCCCGCTGTCGCTTCGATTGCCTCTTGCCCGGTTTCGCTGCTTTTCTTGTTCCTGCCGTCGTTGCGGGGATCGCTGATCTGCTGGGCGCTTTCGACCATGTGCATTTTTGCGTACGCGGGGCCGATCTATGCCGTCTATCAGACGGTTTCGATGGTGCGCATGCGTGCGCTCGCCTCGGCAACCTTCCTGTTTCTGGGGAATTTGCTCGGTCTCGGCGTCGGCAATGTGCTGATCGGCTTCATTAGCACGCACTTGAGCCATCGCTACGGCCCGCTTTCGATCCGTTACTCCATGATTTTTCCCAGCGTGCTGGGGCTTTTCGCCGGCGTATTCTTCTGGGTCGGTTCGCGCTATCTCGCCGCGGACACGGCGCGCGCCGCCGGGGAATCAGCCCCTGCCGCCGAGGTCTAGTGTGGCTCACATTTCGCTGAGCTGTAAAAGTTGCTGTTCAGCAGGTTGAACGAGGAGGACAGCCATGAAGAAATCGCACTGTTCGCTTTTTCTGCCGAGCGCCTATCGTATCGCGCTGGTAATCGTTTTGATTTTCGGCGCAGCGGCCATTGAAAGCCCTGCAGCGAGCGCGACCAGTGCCTCGCCGCATGGCACAGTTCTGCGTATCCGCGTGCACGGCAAGTCGCTCGAAGGAAACCTTGAAGGTGATACTGCCGATCCGTACGTCTCGATCTATCTCCCGCCTAGCTATAGCCGCGACCGTCACCGTCGCTATCCGGTGCTCTATCTGCTCCACGGGTACATGGATGAGGACTCTAACTGGTTTGGCGCAAAGCACGTTTTTGTCGACGCCCCAAAAGCCATTGATGCTGCGCTCGCCGCCGGCTCTCGCGAAATGATCATCGTTATGCCGGACGCCCATACGGCTTACCTGGGCAGCATGTATTCAAGTTCTCCGGTGACTGGTGATTGGGAAACTTTTATAACGCAGGATTTAGTCCGCTACGTCGACACGCACTACCGTACCATCCCCACCCGTATGAGCCGTGGCTTGGCAGGTCACTCCATGGGCGGGTACGGCACCATTCGCCTCGGCATGAAGTATCCGGAAGTTTTTTCGAGCATTTACGCGATGAGCGCTTGCTGCCTGGCGCCGGTACCGCCCAAAGCCAACGCGACCCTGGCTGCGGCAGAAACAATCACGAGTGCCGCCGACCTCTCAAAAGTAGGATTCGGAACCCGCGCGGCGGTCGCTGAATCCGCGGCATGGTCGCCCGACCCCGATAAACCGCCGCTTTATTTCGATCTGCCTGAGGTGAATGGCGAAATTCAGCCGCAGGTCATTGCCGAATGGGATGCCAATGCGCCGCTCGCCATGCTTCCGCAGTATGTGTACAACCTGAAAAAACTCCATGCCATCGCGCTCGACGTCGGCACCAAGGACGGCTTGATGCCCTCAATCGAGGAATTCGATAAGAAGCTTACCGAATTCGGCATCGCGCATACGTTCGAGACGTACGAAGGCACGCACATCTCCGGCATTCAAATGCGCCTCGAGCAACAAGTCCTGCCGTTCTTCTCGAAAAACTTGGTCTTCAGCCCAAAAGCGACCAAAGATCGGAAATCGCAGGAGAAGTAGCGGCACTTCGTCACACCCTCGGTTCTGATGAGCCTGAGGCGAGCTAATTCGACGATCTCGTTCTGCCGCGGGTTCTTGTAATTCGGCTGCTGTTCACGACTGAGGTTTTGCGAGCGCGGCGCTACGCTCGGTCGCTCCGTGCTTCACCATCGCCGCACGCACTTGCTTTTCGAGCGCGGCCGCCGGAAGCCACCCGTCGTGGCTCCATATGATTTTCCCGTCTGGCGCGCTCAGCGAATACCAGGGCAAATCCTGCACCTGGTAACCGTCGCCCAATCGTCCGTCCGCGTCTTCAACAATCGGTGTTATAACGTCAGCCGCAAATTTCGTGAGCTTCGTCCGCGCCCCGGCAGCCGACGATTCCGTGGTTAGCTCGTCCACCGCAACAGCCGAGGGCCAGCCATGCCGTTGCGCGGCTCGCCCGTACTGATCCAACTCACGGAGCCGCGCAACCACCTCTGAATCCCGTCCAAGCCAGCTGGCGAAAAACAGCATCAGATGCCCATGCTCGCCGCCGACGGCAATCTCCCGACCGCCGGCGCCTGCCGTGCGAAGATTCACTGCCGTCGTGGGCCGCAGGGGCTGCACGTAGTTCAGTGATATCTTCTGACTGGCCGCGGTCGGTCCGGGCAGCAGCTTCGCAATGTCATCGGCCAAAACTTGCGCCTGCGGTGCCACTCCCTCATAACTCATCTGCGTCATGTAAATTTTGTGCTCGCGGCCGGCCCTGTCGATCAGCACCATTGCTGGCTGGTGATCGGCATCATTGTTGATCTCGGCGACGTACACGTGATAGTCGCTCCACACTTTTCGCAGTTGTGGCAGCGAGCCGGTCAAAAATCTCCATTTCCCCCGCATATCGTGCGCCTGCGTGTACGCGGCCACATCGCCCACTTTCAGCGCGCGCGGGTTCGCATTGATCCCCAGCAATTGCACGTCCGCCGCCGCTGGACCAAGCAGCCGCAGCGCTTTCATCATGCTTTCCGTCGTGAGCGGGCATAGATCGGTGCATTGCGAATCGACGAACGCGAGCAACACCACCTTGCCGCGAAATTGCGTCAGCGACGTTTCGCGCCCGCGCTGATCAACCAGCCGGAAATTCGGAGCGGGCGCGTCGCCTGCCGAGGTTCCCGGATCGACGTCCAGGTTCGCATAATTGACCGGCGCCGCAGCCGCCACTCCGCCATTTTCCCCAGAGCTTGCTTCTCGGAAATTTTTCAGGCGTATCAGTCCGATCGCAGCCACTACGGTCAGCCCAATCGCCAGCGCCACGGCGGGTAACAACCACTTTCTCGTATCTTCGTTCATACCCTTTCAGCTTTTCCCATGCGTTTGCCGGAATGTTCCAAATTATTAGCCTAGGCGTTCACACGGAAACAGGTCAAGCGCAGTCTCTGACGTCTCGCGCAGGTCGCGCCTCGCTACGATCTCCGAAGTCCGCCGCATTTCGCTGCCGGGCGTCCCATATCTCCAGCAGGCATGGCTTTCCACGCCCCGCTCCACTTTGCGGCCGCCTCTTTCCAGTTTCTCCTTGCGTGATTCGCCGCGATCATAGGAGATTACCGACTCATGGAGATGTCTCTTGGCGGCGCTCCAAGTCGCAGCGTTCTGCTTGCCGGCTGCATTTTGCTTGCGGCTGTGCTGATTTTCGAGGCGTGTGAACTTTGGCTTGAGGATCGCTGGGTTGACTCCCAGCGCTTATCCACCGTCGAGCGCGCCGCCAGGCTCATCCCCAGCGACGCCAAAGCCTGGGACAACCTCGGGCGCCTTCGCCAGTGGAATCTCGTCCATCCAGATCTGCCGGGCGCGATTCAAGATTATCGCCGGGCGTTACGCAACGATCCTCGTTCCGCCCACTATTGGATGGATCTCGCGAGCGCGGAAGAGGCATCCGGCGATGACTCGGCGGCAAACGATGCGTTCGTGCACGCAGTGTCCGTCTATCCCGATTCCGCCGAGGTCGCCTTTTACTTCGGAAATTTCTTGCTGCGCCAGGGCCGGTATCAGGCTGCCTATACGCAGCTTCGGCGCGCGGTCTCGGGTGATCCGTCATTCCTGCCGCTGGCGATTTCGCGCGCTTGGCAAGCCACCGGAGATGCCAGTCAGATTATCGATCGCCTCTTGCCGCCCGACGCGAACTCCTACACCCAGGCCATCGATTACTTCGCGAGCATCCAGCAGTGCGACGCAGCCCTTGCCGTTTGGTCCCGCCTGGCCAGTTCCCAAAAGCCCGTTCCGGCGGCGGCCACGTTCCCCCTCCTCGACGAGCTGATTCGCGAGGACCGCAGCGCCGATGCGCGCCGCGTCTGGCTCCAATCCGTTTTTGGCGTCAATCGCCCGGATACCGGTTGGCCTGATTCATCAGCGGTCTGGAACGGTGATTTCGCCAAAAATCTCAGTGGTGGAGGGCTGGGCTGGCGCTGGAACCCGCTCCGCGGAGTCTACCTTTCCTTCGAAGCCGCTCCCCAGCAATCTGGCGTTCGGGCCCTGCGGCTCGATTTCAACGGCGGTTCGAACGTCGATCTCTCTGCTCCGTATCAGTACGTTCCGGTCGAAGCCGGGCAGCTTTATCATTTTCACGCGCTCATGCGCACCAACGGGATTACCACCGAAAGCGGCCTGCGCTTCTCAATTTCCGACCCCAATCACCCCGGCGCTGTCAACGTGGTTACGGACAACTTTATCGGAACGCACGCCTGGACGCCCGTGGACGCGGACGTGATGACCGGTCCCGATACCCATTTCCTTCTCCTGCGCCTGATTCGACCTCCCAGCCGCCTGTTCGACAATAAGCTCGCCGGAACCGTCTGGATTGCGGATGTCTCGCTCGTTCCCGTGCGCTCCAGTGCCGAGTCTCATCCATGAAGTTATTGCGCATCGGCCTGCTGCTTTTGCTGGCGTTCGCGGTTCTCAGCTTCGGCGCGGTTGACGTCTGGGCGCAATCGATCCTCGAAATTGGCTCGGCGCTTTTGCTGGCTTTCTGGGCTCTCATAGCGCGCCTCAATCCGCAGTTGAAAGTGCGATGGTACGCGCTGTACTGGCCGCTCCTCGGCTTGATCGCCATCGCTGGATTGCAGCTCCTGTTTCGTGGCACGGCCTCGCCTTTCCTGACGCGCGCGGAGCTCTTGCGCTTCGTCTGCTACTTCGTGATGTTTTTTCTCGTTGCGCAGGCGTTTCGCGCGCGCAACGACTGGTTGATGCTGGCCTGGTTCGTAGTCCTATTCTGTTTCGCTGTTTCTCTCTTTGCCATCGCGCAGCACTTCACCTCTACCAACGAGATCTACTGGATGCAGCGGTTCAAGACCGATGTGCGCCCGTTCGGACCGTACGTCAATCGCAACGATTTCGCCGGTTTTGTCGAGCTGACTCTGCCGATCGGGCTGGCGCTGCTTGTCTTTCGCGGCGTGCATAAGGATCTGTTTCCCATCCTGACGGTGCTCACCGTGGTTCCCATCGGTGCGGACGTTTTATCCAGTTCCCGCGCTGGAATTGTGAGCCTCGCGGTTGAGATCGCGATTCTCCTGCTTCTCGCCTTCCTGCGGCCTGCCAAATCCCGCCGGAGCCGCGGCGCCGGCAAAATGCTCGTCAGCATCCTGGCTGTCGCGGCCCTCGCGTTTGCTGCTTGGGTGGGCGTCGGCAGGACGTTGGAACGATTTTCCAGTCTCAGCCATCCGGAAGTCACTTTGGCCCGCCGCGTTTCCATGGCCCGCGGCGCTCTGCGCATCTTTTTCGCGCATCCGCTGAAGGGTTGCGGGCTGGGCGCTCTCGTGGACGTCTTTCCTCGCTACGATACCGGCTATGACGGCAGGATTGTGGACCACGTGCACGACGATTACCTGGAACTGCTGGCCGAGGCCGGCATTCTCGGCGGCCTTTGCGGTTTAAGTTTTCTGTGGTTCTTCTATCGCGCCGCGCGGAGCAATTTCAGCGCCGAACAGGGGCATTTTTCCCGCGCGCTCCACGCCGGCGCCATCGCCGCCGTCTGCGGCATGTTGCTCCACAGCTTTGTCGATTTCAATCTGCATATTCCCGCCAACGCGCTTCTGTTTCTGCTCGCAGTCTCCATCGTCATTTCTCCGCCGCTGCCCTCCGCCACTCCCGCCCGCCCCCGCCGGCCAAATTCCGAGCGCTTCAGTCCCTCTGTGCCGGTTTCGAAATAGCACGCAGAGGGCCTTCGCCACCTCCCGCCATGTCGCGGCTATCTACGCCTTCCGCTCGGCGGTCACAACGAATTGGTAACCAAATAGTTGCTTGCGCAGCCGCGCCAGCGCGTAGTTCGCACGATGCACAAGGCCGAATACCCTCGCCTGCGTGGCCGGAAAAGCGAGCTGGAGCGGGACGGGTGTCGCTCGAACTTCGAGAACTCGCAGCCCGCACCGGTCCAGCATTTCTGTCAGCGTCCGCAGCGTGAAAAATCGTACATGCGTCCGGTCCAGAATCCCGCGATCCGTGTAGTCGAAGCGTCCGGCGAGCAGCGAAAGCCGGATGACGAAGTTGGCGATGTTCGGAACCGATATCAGAATTTTGCCCGAAGGTTTCAGGCACGCTATGGAGCGGCCCAGCACTTTCCCCGGATTCGGCAAGTGCTCGAGTACGTCCGCGAATAAAATCCAGTCGAACTCCGCGCGCCACGGGAACTGGAAAGTCTCCAGGTTGGCGACGCACATTTGCTCGTAATACGGTCGCGCTTCCCCCGCCGCGTCCTGGTCAAGTTCCACGCCCACCAGAGCGTGCCCGCTCTCGCTCAGAATTCGCCCCAGATATCCGGCCGCCGTCCCGACCTCCAAAATGCGTAGCGGTCGGCCCGCCCGGGAAAGAATCGTCAGAATCCAGTCATGGCTGCTGTACGGAAAAGGTTTGAGCTGGTAAGGCAGCGGCATGCAGCGCGACGCTAAGATACCTTGCGGTAGCGCGCCGGAAACGACTCAAACTGCTTTTGCCGGAATAGGGAGGTGCGGTGCAAAAGAAATCGCGCTAGTAGCACCAAAATACTCACGCCGTACACTGTGCTGTCGAAAAAGCCGGCGGACGATGCCTCTGGGAAGTATTTCGCAGGTACCGGTATTTCCCGAATCCGAAACCCAAGATAAGCCGCTTGCACCAGGAATTCCTGGTCGAACACGAATTTGTCCGAGTTCAGCAGAAACGGAAGCTCCTCCAGCACGCGGCGGCTGTAGGCACGGTATCCCGTGTGATACTCGGAAAGATTTAATCCCAGCACTCGGTTTTCAACGAATGTAAGAAACCGGTTGCTTACGTACTTCCACCAGGGCATTCCCCGCTTGAGCACGCCTCCGTGCAAAAGCCGCGACCCCAGCACGATATCGGCCTCGCCATTTTCGATCGGCGCGATCAGTTCCGGCAGCAGCGTCGGATCGTACTGATAATCCGGGTGAAGCATCACGATGATCTGCGCGCCATCGCGCAGCGCTTCCGTGTAACAGGTTTTCTGGTTCGCGCCGTACCCCATGTTACGCGTGTGGACGAAAACTTCCAGGTTCAGCTCTCGCGCGATTGCAAGCGTGTCGTCGGTGCTACCGTCGTCCACCAGGATGATGCTGTCCACTTTGTGCCGGGGAATAGCTTCGTAAGTCAGTCGGAGGGTGCTGGCAGCGTTGTAGGCCGGCATTACGACCACTACGCGTGGCTTCGCAACCGTCGCTACTGCGGAATCCCGTTTTCCGCCCTCGCGAACGGCGCCCACTGCGTCATCAACGTCGAATGGTTGGTCCGGCGCGGCAATCTTCATGCTGATCGAAGCGTCCCTGCTTTCTTCCCACGCGACCGTTAGTTCCTGCCAGATGCACCGGAGATTAGCACAGCTTTGGTTATCGGAGCGGAATTCTTGCTGGGCCCGTGCCAATTCGCTTACCGCGCCCCAGCCGCTCCGCCGTGCTATTATGGCGCCTTCCTAGCTCACGGCTCGGCTATAAAATAAAGCTGGAATGGCTTCATCTTTCGACCGAATGGATTCATCCGACCGTACCGCGCGCTCTGGCTCGCATCCGTTCGCTTGGCCTTTGTTTTGGTGCGTTTTAGTGGCTCTTGCCGTACGATTCGTCGTAATTGCATTTGTCTATCAGAGCTATCTGACTCCTGAACGCGACCATTGGTTGTTCGGCTTCGAGTTGGGCAAAATCGCCCGCTCGCTCGTTCTGGGCCACGGCTTTGGAAATCCCTACTACGGCGGCAATACCGGACCTACCGCCGAAGTCGGCCCCGTCCTCCCCTACATCATGGCAGGCGTGTTCGCGGTCTTCGGTATCTATACCAAGGCCTCGGCGATCGTTACGCTCGGTATCAACAGCCTTTTCTCGGCGCTTACTTGTATCCCCGTTTTTTTTGTGGCCAGAAAGAGTTTCGGCGTGTCCGTTGCCCGCTGGGCCATGTGGGCCTGGGCGTTTTTCCCATATGCGATCTATTTTTCCGCGGATTCAATGTGGGACCACGTGATGATCGGCCTCCTGATGACCTGTATCTTTTGGGCGAGTCTGGAATTGCAGGATTCGTCGAGCTTCATCGCTTGGGCTGGCTTCGGATTGCTGTGCGGTTTCACGGCCTTGGCCAACGCCGTCGTGCTGAGTGTCCTTCCATTTCTGGCGGGATGGTCCTGTTATCAGCTTCGTAGGAAAGGCAAGCAGTACGTCCCGCAAGCCTTGTTGGCAGGCGTCCTGGCGTGCGCTGTGCTTGTGCCGTGGATGATTCGCAACTACCGCGTATTTCACGCGCCCGTATTCCTGCGTGACAACTTTGCTTTGACGTTCGTCACCGGCAACGTCGGGAATTCAGTTCACTGGTGGAACGCCTCGCTTGATCCCAGCGGCAATCCATCTGAAATGGACGCGTTCCATCGCCTCGGCGAACTGAAATACATGGCCGAGAAGACCCGCCAGGAGCGCGAATACCTGAAACAACACCCTGGCATCGTGCTGTTGCGATCCGTGCGCCGCTTCGTCTATATGTGGACCGGCTTTTGGAGCTTCAACCCAACCTACCTGCAAGAGGAAAATTTCGATCCGTACAACATCCCGTTCTGCACGCTACTCACGGTTTTAGGATTGATTGGTTTCCGCAAGATGTATCGAAGGGATCCCGCGTCCGTCGTTCCATACGCGATCATGCTTGTTGTATTTCCGCTCGTGTATTACGTTGCCAATCCGGAAATGGGATATCGCGAAGCGTACGATCCGGAGTTGTTGATCCTGGTTTGCTGCGCTCTGGCCCACTGGCGCTCGCCAAAGCCGCAAACGAAAGCCGAAGCATCCGAACCCGCGCTTGCGTCTGAATCAGTGTCTTAGTTCGCTGCGCCCTTCAAAACCGTGTACTCTGCCGCCCGTACTAGAGCCTGTCCTTCAGGCCAGTAGCTTCTTGCTCGCTCGCTCTGCTACGCTTCCCGCGATGGGTGGCGGATCGAACTCGGCTGACGTAATTCGGAAACCGCGCGACGGCGCGATTTCATCTGGCACTTTCGCTGCGTCACGCCTCGCGACACTCATTTCGACTCTGTCCGCCGATCCTGCCGCTTCTCGCGATTCCTGGCTCATTCTAATCGATACACTTTCGATTAGAACTCGGCGTAACTTGCTGAAAACAAACGTGCGCACGCCGTCCTAATCGATACACTTTTGTCCTCCGTTTCAGCCGTGGTTTTCGCGCCGGTCGGCCGTGCCGCCCGCTCTTCAACAAACCGAATCGCCGGAAAGAAAATTCCACGAATTCGGTTCGTCGCAAGCGATCCATCGCGGTCCGTTTCGCTTTAGTGTTACTCAGCCGGAGAGCCACATGTTCCGCGCTTCTGGAAACGCCTAATTGACATCGTACTGTTCGCTATGCATAGTGTCTGCGGGGTCATCTCTAGCAATGGTAGCGACGATCCGCCGGGTATCGGCCTTGGCGGGGGCGAAGCTTTTGTGGCTGGCTGTGTTTCTGTCTCTGTGCGGCGCGCACGCCACGTTTGCGCAGAAACAGGAAGAAACCACGCAGCAGGCCAACGCGAAATTGCAGCAGCTTGCCGCTCTTTCGCGTGCTCAGCCATCCGACACCACCGTCGGAAGCGGCGACCTTCTTCACATCGACGTGTTTGAGGTTCCCGAGCTTTCGCGCGACGTGCGCGTATCGGACACGGGAGATATCAGCTTTCCCCTAATTCCCGGCACCATCCCTGTCGCGGGACTGACGCCGTACGAATTGCAATCAAAACTCGCACGATTGCTCATCGAAAATGGGCTCGTGTCGCACCCCCAAGTTTCTGTCTTCGTCAAAGAGCAGCATAGCCAGCCGGTGAACGTGGTAGGCGCGGTGCAGCATCCGACGGTATACCAAGTCACCGGGCCAACGACCCTGCTGCAGGTGCTAGCGGCGGCGGGAGGCATTTCGGACAACGCCGGAAGCGTTGTCATTGTCACTCGCCCAGTGCGCGACCCGACTCCGCGCGAAAAGCCGGCCAGTGCGACCAGCAACGCAGATCCTGACGATCAGAAAATCACGATACGGTTGCAAGACCTTCTGCAATCCGGCGATCCGATTTACAACATCCCGATTTACGGCGGCGATATTGTGACCGTGCCTGAGGCGGGCATCGTTTATGTTCTCGGATTTGGCATTGCGCAGCCCGGTGGGTATGTGCTGCAGGGCCATGGAGAGCAAGTGACGGTGCTGCGGGCGGTTGCACTTGCGCATGGGCTTACGGGTTTTGCGAAGCCGGATTCCGCGGTGATCCTTCGCACCGATCCGGCTACGGGGCACCGCGAACAGATTCGCGTGCGATTGAAAAAGATTCAGGAGCGTAAGTCGGAGGATATTCCCCTGAAGCCCAACGATATTTTGTATGTTCCGGATAGCGCGGGCAAGAAGGCCCTGGCGCGCGGGGCTCAAGCGGCCCTGGGTATTGGAACTGCCGTAACGATCTATCGCGTGGGAGCGTACTAAAGGGCACTGCTGCATTTGGGCGCCGGGCTGAGGCGGCGTCGTTCGTACTTATGGAAGAAACGTCGAGAATTCCGGTTCGCGACCGCAAACCGTCCGAGACGCTCGCGGTGATACCCACGCCTGCGGTTTTGCCGTGGGAGCAAATGCCGCGCGAGCCTCACCTGCTCGACTACCTGATCATCCTTCGCAAGCATCAATGGCTCATTCTGACGTTCCTGCTGACCGTTGTTACCGTGGTGACGGTGGCGTCGTTCAAGATGAAACCCGTTTATCGAGCGACTGCTCTCGTGGAGGTGGATAAAGAGCCGCAGAATGTGCTTCCCTTCCAATCGGAAGACGCCTACAGCGAATACGTCGATACCGAGGATTACATCCAAACGCAGATGAAAATTTTGCAGAGCGAAACACTCGCTCTCGATACGATTCGCTCGCTGGATCTTGTCAGCTATCCGGAGTTTGGAGGTAATTCAGGCTCGCAGCTTCAGCCTATGGCGCCGGGCGAGCGGCGGCCGGCGATCCTTGGCGCTTTTTTGGGCCGCCTCGGCGTCACCCGGGTGCCGAACAGCCGCTTAATTCAAGTTTCGTTTTCGGCTGAGGACCCGCAATTGGCTGCGCGCGTTGTCAATGCGCACCTACAGAATTTTATTGAGGAGAATTTTAAGAGCAAATACGACGCCACGACCCAAGCGTCCGGCTGGCTTTCGTCGGAGCTAGAGGAGCTAAGACTGCAGGTCGAGAAATCGGAAGACGCCCGCATCGCGTACCAACGCGAGAATCAAATCTGGCAAATCGACGAGAAACAGGACATCACCACCCAAAAGCTCGCGGATCTCAGCAAGGCGGTAACGGACGCGCAAACTCAACTGGCCCAGCAGGAAGCGAATTACCGCATGGCGCAAGCCGGCGACGTGGACGCGCTCGCGGCCATGCGCGGGAACAGCGTTGTTCAGGATTTACTGCGGCGCAAATCGGAGCTGGATGAAAGGTACGCCGAGGCTGTAAACCAGTATGGACCGAACTATCCGAAGGTACAGCTAATCGTCGATCAACAGAAGGACATTGAGCAGCAACTGGCGAAAGCGCGCCAGGCCGTCATCGACGGCATCCGGCAAGATTACGAAACTGCCCGCCAGCGAGTGGAGCTGCTGCAAGACGAAGTAAACGCGCAAAAAGCCGAAGCGAACGAAATGGCGGAAAAGCTCGTGCAGTACAACATCCTGCAGCACGATGCCGACGCCAACAAGCAGCTGTACGACAGCCTTCAGGAAAAGCTCAAAGAAGCCAGCATTTCGGCGGGTTTGCGCTCAAGCAACCTGCGCATTGTTGACCCGGCGCTGGTGCCGACGACTCCTTCCGCGCCGGAAAAGACGCGCAACATTTTGCTGTCGATCTTGGTGGGACTCGTTGGCGGAATTGGCTTGGCGGTCTTCCGCGAGTATCTGGACAATACCGTCAAGTCTCCGGACGACATCGAATCACTGACTGGATTGCCCTCACTGGCCGTCGTGCCGACGTTGCCCGGCAGCAACGGCAAGCACGGCCACTTGTCGGGTTTCGTCGTCGGCGGCACACCGGACGAAATCGCGTCGCCGCGCGTAGAGCTGCTCTCGTACGTGCAGCCGAAGTCGCAGATCTCCGAGGCGTTCCGCGCCCTGCGTACTTCGCTGCTGCTTTCCCAGGCCGACCATCCGCCGCAAGTGATTCTGGTGACCAGCGCGCTTCCCCGGGAAGGCAAAACCACCGCCGCGGTCAATCTGGCCGTCACGCTCGCGCAGCTAGGCGACCGCACGCTGCTTATGGACTCGGATCTCCGGAAGCCTGGAATCCGGCGGGCCCTAAATCTAACAGTCGGCAAAGACGGGGGACTTAGCTCCTACTTGGCGGGTGTCAGCAGCCTTGAGGAAATCACAATTCCTCATCCGACCATCAGCAATCTCGCCGCGCTTACCACCGGGCCTGTTCCTCCGAGTCCCGCGGACCTGCTTTCTTCGCATCGCATGCGCGACGCGCTTCTGGAATTGCGGCGCCGCTTTAAGTTCATCGTGATCGATTCGCCGCCCGTGATGGCCGCGACGGACGCCGTGATTCTTTCCGCGCTTACGGACGGGGTGCTGCTCGTGGTGCGCAGTGGCGCGACGCCGAAGGAAGCCTTCACGCGATCGAGAGACCTGCTTTCGGCCGTGAAGTGCCGCCTGCTCGGAGTAGTGCTCAATGCGGTGGATTCGAGCGCGCCGGATTACTACTACTCGTATCGCTACTATCCCTACGCATACGGATACGGATATGGCGAGGATATCGGGGATTCCAGGTTCCCGGTGAAGTTCGACAGCACGACCAAACACGATAGCTAGGAGATGACGTTGCGCCATTTGATTACCGGAGGGGCGGGTTTCATCGGATCGCATTTAGCCGAAGCATTGCTGGCTCGCGGCGACGAGGTCTTCATCCTGGATGATCTTTCTACCGGAAGCGTCGAAAACATCCGGCACCTGAAAGTGAACCCGCGCTTCCACTACTTCTTCGATTCCATCAACAATAAGCACCTGCTGGCGGAACTGGTTGACGAATCGGAGGTTGTGTTTCATTTGGCGGCCGCGGTGGGTGTGCGTCTGATCGTCGAAAGCCCCGTCCGTACGCTCGAGACCAATGTCTACGGAACTCAGTTGGTGTTGGACGCGGCCTCGAAAAAGAAAAAGCTCGTCTTCACCGCTTCCACCTCCGAAGTGTACGGAAAGAGCGAGAAGGTGCCGTTCCGCGAGGACGCCGATCTTGTGCTCGGTCCCACGACGAAGGGCCGCTGGAGCTACGCGGCGTCCAAGGCGCTGGACGAGTTCCTTACGCTTTCTTATTGGAAAGAGAAAAAACAACCCGTGATCGTCGCAAGATTTTTCAATACGGTCGGACCGCGCCAAACGGGACGTTACGGAATGGTTTTGCCGAATTTCGCGCGCCAGGCCATTGAAGGTTCACCGATCACGGTGTACGGGTCCGGCAAGCAATCGCGTTGTTTCTGCGACGTGAGGGACACGATCGAGGCGGTGCTGCGGCTCGTGGCGACGGACCGTTCCGTCGGCGAGGTAGTCAACATCGGCACAGACGAAGAAATTACGATCGACGAGCTGGCGGCGCTGGTGAAGCAGCGCGCGGGCAGCCCTTCGGTAATCACGCATACCCCGTATGATCAGGCGTACGAGCCCGGCTTCGAAGACATGCTGCGGCGCGTGCCGTCACTTGAAAAGCTGCAACGCTTGACCGGGTTCCGTCCTTCGACTCCGCTTACGGAGATCGTGGACCGGGTCGTAAACCATTTCCACGGCGCTCTGGTCGCCGCCGCGATTCCCGCGGCTGGAACGGTGACCGCGGCTGGAGCGACGGATTGACGGGTAAGAAAGGCCAGTCGCGAGTTGATCAGGCGAAGCGCCAGAGCATCACCTGCCCGATGGCAGCCATGGCGGCAAACACAGCCAGCCGCGCTCCCGTCACTCGCGGAAACGTTGCGAATGCAATAATTCCGAGAAACGGCGCCATTTGCAGCATATAGCGGTCGTAGAACGGGATGTTGCCGCCCACGCCGAATTGCTCGGCGATGAAAAAGCCCACGGTGAGAATCGAGAACATCAGGGGCGGCTGTTCCGCGAAGATGGTTCGGTGCTGCCACAGTGCCGTGCACGTCATGGCAGCAGCGTAGATCGACACGGCGGCTATCGCTCCGAGCGCCAGCGAGCGTCCGACCGCGCCACGCGCAAGAAAATGGACGGCGGTCTGCAGTGGTCCTGGTTGAAGCAGTTTGTTGCCCAGCAAAGCAGTCAAAACACCGGCGCATAGTCCGATGAAGATCATTCGCCAGCGCGATTTCCTTTCGGCGCGGAACACCGCGGGAATCGTAAGTGGCAGAAGATAAACAGCGGTGTAGAACGCCGCGATAAGAGGGCGGCCGGCGTCAAATCCGATCCGCGCGGTCCAATTCGCGTAGGACGTGCCGCCTGCCATACCGGGGCTGGACAGTCCCTTCCATATCAGCGCAAGCAGCAGAGCGGGCAAAGCTGCCGCGACAAGCGAGATGAACATCGCGACGTACCATCGACGTTCGTCCTTGAAGTTGCGGCCTTTGCTCTGAGACGCCGCCAACAGAAGCGCCGCGGGAACCAGCGCCAGAAAATACTGTCTGCACGCGACGGCGATGCCCATCGAGAGTGCCCCCCCGATTCCCAGCGCCACCGTCTTGCGTGTTGGTTTCGATCGCGACGCGAATTCAATCCAGGCCATCGCTCCGAGAACGGCGAAAAGCAGTGCCGGTCCTTCGGTGAGCACCAAAGCGGCCGATTCCGCGGAGTGGGGGAAGATCAGTGAAGCGAGCAGGCCGCCGTGCCACAACTCCGGGAACCAAGAATAACGCGCCGCGACAAGCGCGCCGCAGACGAGAAAAATCCAGCTCAGAAGCGCGCCGATTCGCGCGTCTCGTAGCTCGTTCCCGCCGATCAGTCGGACCGTTGCGGCCATCCAGGCAAATCCGGCAGGCCCGGGCGGATTCTTATTGGCGCGTATGGACGAAACCGAGAGACCCTCTTTCGCATAGGTGTGCACGTCGAAGATGTTGAATTGATCGTCGTAAACCGGACGGTCGACGTAGTGGATGAACAGCGCCGCCGAGACCACATTCAGCAGGAAAACGACGATGATGAGTTTTCGGAGCGCGCTGCCCGGCTGCGCAGTCAAGCCGGTGAATCCGTCTTCAGGCCCGGCCCTTTCACGCGCCGGCGCTTCAGCGGTACCCATTACCGGAGCCCCTTGCGAACAGCTTGATTACCGCCACGAAGTTCATTGCAGTCCTGGTTTGGACCGAAGCACCGCCATCACAGATGTTCCGATCAGTTTCTGCGGGATGAATTCGCAATTCCCGATGACACGCATCAGCCAGTTCAGCGCGGGCGTTCGCGGATCAAAGCCCTTGGAAATGATTTGAGACTGGCCGACGCTGCCACGCAGCCAGATCTTGCGCAATAGCAACGGAAGCACAAAGGGCAATCCCCAGTATGTCCATTCCGTAAGGTGAAAGGAATTGCGCGCGGCCGCGTCGCGCAGCGCCGCCACCGAATATCGGCGAACGTGCCCGGCGGCTTGGTCGTAGTTAGAGTAGGCCCACTCGCCGGCAGGAACGTTGACAAGCAGGGCGCCGTCTGCCGCCAGATGATACCGAACAGCCGCCAGAAACCGATCTTCTTCCTCAACGTGTTCCAGGACATCAAACAAGAAGATCACGTCGAATTTGCCGCGAAGCGCGGGGCGTTGTTCATAAATGTCATAGCAGCAGACCGGGCTTAGCTGGCTGAAGTTCCGTTTCAGCGCGTGTTCGTTGAGATCGATTCCGGTGACTTTATGACCGTAGTGAATCTCGATCTGTCGCTGAAGCAAGCCGCTGCCGCATCCGATTTCCGCCAGCTCGCGCGCCTTCGCAATGGTGGTTCCGGCGAGTTTCCGCAGCACCTCGAAACGGCGGCGAACCCAAAAATGGTCCAGCGAGGCGACATCGAACCACGAATCCGCCATGCGAACCGAAGACGGAGAAGACAAATACGCGATTTCTCGCCCTGAATTCATCCTCGTTCCAATCGTCGTGTAAGAGCCCATTCCTCGGACTTTGTGGTCCAGCGGGATTATCTTTGGAATTCTCCGTGGAACACGGAAGTACGGCGCCCCGGCTGAGACGCGTTCGAGAAGTCATCTCCCAGCCGGCTGCCGATGATTTTGCTCACCACGTATGCAGGCCTGGACTTCGTCTCTTCGTAAATCCGACCGACGTACTCGCCGATCACGCCCATGAAGAAGAGCAGCACGCCGGACAAGAACGTAAGTGTGACGATTATAGCCGTGAAGCCCTGCGGGGATTCGTGCAAGAAGAGTTTCGCGTATACCGCGTAAAGGGCATATCCCACGGCAAAGAGAATGGCCGTAAATCCCAGGATGGCCGCGGCGCGAATCGGCACGATGGAGAAAGAGAAGATTCCGTCGGCTGCCAGCTTTATCAGCTGCAGAAGCCCGTACTTGCTTTTGCCGGCGCCGCGCTTCCCATGCTCGACTTCGATCCCGACCTGGCGGAAGCCCACCCAACTACGCATCCCTCGGAGATAGCGATGATGCTCGGGCATGCGGCGAAGATGGTCGATGACCCGCCGGGACATCAGGCCGAAATCTCCGGCATCGACCGGCAACTGAATATCGGACAAAGCTGCCAGCATTCGGTAAAACACGAAATAGCAGAGACGCAGCGCCCAGGATTCCTTGCGGCGAATCCGGCGGGCATAAACGACGTCGTAACCTTCCTGATACCTTGCGACGAATTCGGGAATCGCTTCAGGCAAATCTTGAAGATCACCGTCCATCACAACGGCGGCATCGCCCGACACGTAATCCAGAGCGGCGGTCAGCGCCGCTTGATGCCCGAAATTCCGCGAGAGGGAGATAAGCAGGATTCTGGAGTCGTGCCGCGCCGCTTCCTCGAGCACCGCCAGGGTGCCATCGGTGCTGCCGTCATCGACGAAAAGAAGCTCGTGCGGACCACCCGGCAGCCCGTCCATTACGGCCCGAACCCTCTGAAGCAGGCCGGGAAGTATGGCTGCCTCATTGTGGACGGGAATGGCGATTGAGAGGCGAAATGAGGGATTCATCTTTAGCCGATGTTTCGAAGGGAATACGCTTCCACGGCGCCCGCAAGCGATACTAAGGCAGGCGCCGGTTGCCGTCAAACAGGGCGTGACAACGGTTGAGATACTACTCCTTGCACACGGCTAGAAACATCGAGTTGAATTGAGCAGCCTGGTGGCGAATAATGCTTGCTGTTTGTTGTGCCTTCGCGATTGGTGAACGATGGCGGGTGGAGGAACGGCGTTGGGCAGTATTCCAGCGAGTAGCCGGGTGGAAGAAGGTCGGATGGGCAGGCAGAGCGGCGAAACTTCTTCGGCGTACGGCGAAATATCGGACCCCAAGCGTCCGTCCACGACGCTTTCGGTGATCGTACCCGCCTATAACGAGCAATATTTGATTGGATCAAGCCTTGCGCGTTTGGGGGTACTCGGCGAATCTCCGCTTCTCGAAGCGGTGAAGATCATCGTGGTGGACGATGGATCTTCGGACGGCACCGCGGACGCGATCCGGGTGTTTCGGGAATCGATCGAGTCGCGCGAAGCAGACCCCAAGATTTCGTGGGTGTGGCTGCGCCACGCGAAGAATCGCGGCAAGGGAGCCTCGATCCGAACCGGCCTAGAGCACGTCGATACCGAGCTGGTGGTAATTCACGACGCGGACCTCGAATACCTGCCTCGCGACCTGTTATCGATGGTCGAAGTCTTCCTTCGCGAAGATGCGGACGCGGTTTTCGGTTCCCGATTCATGTCCGGCGGGTACAAGCGCGCTATTTTTTTCCGACACGCCCTGGGCAACAAATTTCTCACGTTTCTATGCGATTTGGTCTGCGACTTGAATCTGACGGACATGGAAACGTGCTACAAGATGGTCCGCGCGGAACTGCTGAAGAGCATACCGCTTGAAAGTTCCACGTTTGACGTTGAGCCGGAACTGGCCATCAAGCTCGCAAAGCGCGGCGCCCGAATTTTCGAAGTGCCGATCAGTTATTCGGGCCGGACGTACGGCGAAGGAAAGAAAATCGGGTGGCGCGACGGTCTTCGCGCACTTTGGGCGATTTTGCGTTATTCCGCGTCGGGGAAAATCTACGTGGACGATGCGCACGGCGGCGAGATTCTCGACCGCTTGAATCGCGCTCCTCGCTTCAACCAGTGGATCGCTGATGTCATTCGTCCATACGTAGGCAGCCGGGTTCTGGAGATCGGCGCAGGGACGGGCAACCTGTCGATGCAACTGATGCCGCGTTCCGTCTATTGGGCCACGGATGTGAACCGGCACTATCTGGATTATCTTTTGAAATTGCGCGCCACTCGCCCGTACATGCGCGTGGCGTTTACAGACGCCGCCGATCAAAAGACGTATCCGACCGGGCAGTCGTTTGATACCGTCGTTTGCCTGAATGTTATCGAGCACATCCAGGACGATATCGGCGCGCTGCGCAACATTTGGAGCGTGCTTGCCGATGGCGGCTGCGCCATTATCCTCGTGCCGTGCGGACCTTGGCTATTCGGCACGCTGGACGAAGTTCTGGGACATTTCCGCCGGTACACCGCAGATGAGCTGGCATCGGTTTGTGTGGAGGCGGGATTTCACGTGGAAGCTATCCTGAAGTTCAACAGGGCTGGCGTCCCGGCCTGGTGGTTTAACTGCCGCGTGCTGCACCGCAAAACCTTTGGCCTCGCTCAGATTCGGATGCTGAACCTGTTGACCCCAATCTTCCGGCTTGCTGACGGTTGGCTGCCGTTCCCGCCCCTATCTCTGATCGCCATTTTGCGGAAAGATGACGTCAACTCGGATGACAAGTCGTTCAGCGCAGGAGATCAGCCAGTTACCAGAGCCGGGGCGTGACGCCCGGTCGGGGCCGGCTGCAAACCGCGTGCAAGCGGCGGGAATGAGCTCTCCTCCAGCAGTGCCCGCTTTGACGCGTCGCTTGTCGAAATATCAAATCGCGCTGATTCTCATTTTTGTGCTGACGCTGCCCCTGATGAATCCCTGGGTACGCGGCGATGGCGTCGGATACTACGCTTTCGTGCGTTCGCTTCTCATCGAGCATACGCTGGTCTTCCGCCAGGATTGGCTGCACGCCAACATCAGTTTTCGAATGAATCGGGTGGACTCGCAGGGACGGATCAAAGCCGACCAATACACATCTACGGGTCAATTAAACAATCATTTTTCAATCGGCCCCGCGATTCTTTGGACGCCTTTTTTAATCGTTGCGCACGCCGGCGTGTTGGCGGCTGATCATCTAGGCGCCCATATACCCGCGGACGGATTTTCGCGGCCGTATTTGGTCGCGATGTCATTTGCGACGGCGCTGTACGGCTTCCTCGCGATCGTGATCTCGTTTGCGCTGGCCCGCCGCTACGTGCCCGAACGGTGGGCATTTGTCGCGTGCGTTGGGATTTGGTTCGGCAGTTCCCTGCCCGTTTACATGTACTTTGATCCTTCGTGGTCGCACGCGCAGTCGGCGTTCACAGTAGCTCTGTTTGTCTGGTACTGGCTGCGAACGCGCGGCGCGCGCAGCTTGCCCCAATGGGCGCTCTTGGGCGCGCTTGGCGGATTGATGATGGACGTGTACTACATCAACACGGCGGTGCTCCTGTTCGCGATGATCGAATCCCTGGCAGGATATTGGGCCGCGCTTAAATCCGGCGAGCGCGGCGACCTGGTTTCTCTATTCTACGGAAACGTCCTTTTCAGCGTCGCCTTGTTGGCGGCTTTTTCGCCCACGCTCATCGCCAAGAAACTAATTTTTGGTGGGTTCTTTTCGTTCGGCTATACCGAACATTGGTTCTGGGATTCACCTGCTTTTTTCAAGGTATGCGTTTCAGCCGACCACGGCCTATTTTCTTGGACTCCAATCCTTGTCTTTGCCGTCATCGGTCTGTTTTACCTGGGGCGTCTCGACAGGATTTTCGGAACGTACTCACTAGTCGTTTTTGCCGTCTATCTCTACGCGATAGGCTGCTATCAGGATTGGAACGGCATCTCGTCCTTCGGCAGCCGGTTTTTCGTCGCGCTGACTCCGCTTTTCACCATTGGTCTCGCAGCTCTTTTCGACTGGACCGCATGCGCGTGGCAGCTGCGGCGCGCCGCCGCTTTTTTGCCGGCCGCAGTAGGGTTGCTGGTGCTCTGGAATCTGGGTTTGATCTTTCAATGGGGCATGCATCTGATTCCGCCGCGGGGTCCTGTTTCCTGGAGACAGGCGGCTTATAATCAAGTTCGCGTAGTTCCCGTGGAGGCGGCGTCGGAAATGACGGCCTATTTCACGCGGCGGTCCAACCTGATGCAGCACATCGAGCAGACGGACGTGCACGAACTTAAGACGCAACAAAGGCAAACGACCGAATGAGCGCCGTTCCAGCGAGTTCCTCCAGCGCAATCGCAGCGCTCGAATCACATTTGCCCGTCCTGCACATTCGGCCTCCGGCGCGCTGGTGGGCGATTCCCTTCGGAGAATTATGGGCTTATCGCGAGCTGCTTTATTTCTTCGTGTGGCGCGATATTAAAGTCCGCTACAAGCAGACCGCCATCGGCGCGGCCTGGGCCATTCTGCAGCCGCTGCTGACCATGGCCGTGTTTTGGCTCTTTCTCGGCAAGCTGGCGCGGCTGCCCTCCGACGGGCTGCCCTATCCCGTTTTCTACTTCTCCGGCCTGGTTCCGTGGACGTATTTTTCCTATTCGCTGAACTTCGCCACTAACACCGTGGTCAGCAACCAGAGCTTGTTGACGAAAGTATATTTTCCTCGCCTGGTGCTGCCCATTTCGGCGGTGCTTTCAGGACTGGTGGATTTTGCCATCGATTTCGTACTCTTGATTTTTATCCTCCTCGGGTACCATATTGTGCCGGGGGTCTCGATCCTGTGGCTTCCGGTGCTCTTGTTGCTGGCAGTATGCACCGCGCTCGGCGTCGGTCTGTGGCTATCGGCGCTCAACGCCCTGTATCGCGACGTGCGCTATATCATTTCGTTTCTCGTGCAGTTTTGGATGTTCGCGTCGCCGGTGATGTATCCCTCGACGCTCGTTTCGCAACATTATCCGCGCTGGGCATGGCTCTACGGCTTGAATCCCATGACCGGCGTGCTCGATGGTTTTCGTTGGGCGCTCACTGGACGCGGCCAGGCTCCCGGCCTGCTGCTCGTGGCCAGCTCGGCCATGGTTGCGGTCGTCCTGGTGAGCGGATTGATGTTCTTCCGCCGCATGGAAGGAACCATGGCGGACTTGGTCTGACGCGGCGCCCGTGACGGAATTGCCGCCTGTGGCATCTTGATATCTAGTTCGCGGGCTACCCGGCCTGAGCCCTTGGCCCGGCCGAGGCGGCGCGTTTCGTTCCGCATGGAAGTGATTGCGTAAAGATAGTTAGTTGAAACCGGAGGCAGCGCGGTCGGCTGCCGCCGCAAGGTGCAGGCGGTCGTGAGCGTCATTAAAGTCGAAAACATCGGCAAGCGCTATCGGGTCGGCGAACTCGAGGCCGGAGGCCTGCTTCGCGACCAGATTGCGTCCGCGTTTCGCAATCCCTCGGCGCTGCTTCGCCGCAAGCCGCGCGAAACTTTCTGGGCCCTGCGCGACATTTCCTTCGAGGTGAAGGAAGGCGAAGTCTTGGGCCTCATCGGACGCAACGGCGCCGGCAAATCCACGCTGCTGAAAATTCTTTCGCGCATCACCGCTCCCACCACCGGCCGCGCGGAAATTCACGGGCGGGTCGGCAGCCTTCTGGAAGTGGGCACCGGCTTTCATCCCGAGCTCACTGGCCGCGAAAACGTCTTCCTCAACGGCGCCATCCTGGGCATGGGCAAGCGCGAAATCGCCCGCAAATTCGACGAGATCGTGGCGTTCGCCGAAGTCGAGCGATTCATCGACACGCCGGTCAAGCGCTATTCCTCCGGCATGTACGTCCGCCTGGCCTTCGCCGTCGCCGCGCACCTCGAAACCGAGGTGCTTTTCGTGGATGAGGTTCTCTCCGTCGGCGACGTCCAGTTCCAGAAAAAATGCCTTGGCAAAATGGGCGACGTCGCCCGCCACGGCCGCACCGTCATCTTCGTCAGCCACGAGATGAATTCGATACGTCGCCTTTGCAATCGCGTCGTTTGGATCGAGGCTTCGCGCGTCCGCAAAGCCGGAGACACCCCAGAGGTCGTAGCTGACTATGAAGTTCAGATGCTTGCTCGTCGCGGATCACCTAACACTCAGTGTGAATGTTTCCTGCAATGGTCACTTGAGGGCTCCGAAAACGTGCTCCACGATGGCATGGGTACGACCACACTGTGCCTCGATTTTTTTCTAAAAGAGCCCATTTCTCGCGGGCATCTCGGAGTGAACATATTCACCGATGCGGACGTGCTGGTGGGCGGCTGGGGGTTCGACGACTTGAACGTCGCACAGGGGCACCAAACCCTGAGAATGACCGTTCCGTTTTTACCGCTCAAGCCAGGAATCTATTGGCTCAGAGGCTCGCTCTTCAATCGTGGCGGCAACCTGAGTGAGGGCGAGCTTGTTGAAAGGTGGGTGTCCAGCGAGCCGCTCGTGGTGGACGCCCCGCCGCGCGCCCATTCCCAGGAGCGCTGGTCGGGACTTTTGAACATCCCGGCGCAGCTTTCCACGCCGACAGCCAGCGAAGGCGGAGATCGCAGTGTCCGGTTCGCGCACTCCGAGAGGCTGAAAATTTCATGACGAGGCCCGCAGTTTCCGTCCTGATCGACACGTACAACCACGAGCGCTACATCGAGCAGGCAGTCGTCAGCGCCATTGAGCAGGATTTCCCAAAGAATGAGTTCGAAATCCTGGTCGTAGACGACGGCTCGACTGACCGCACCCCGGAAATCGTTCGCAAGTTCGGGCCCCGAGTGCGCCTGTTGCGCAAGTCGAACGGCGGGCAAGCCTCAGCCTTTAACGCGGGCATCCCGGAAACGCGGGGGCAATTCGTGGCATTTCTCGATGGAGACGATTGGTTCGCTCCGGGGAAGCTTAGTGCTGTGATGGAAGCCTTCGACGAGCATCCCGATGTTGCCGCCGTTGGCCATGGATACTACGAATACCACGACGAGACGAGCCGATCAGTGGTGTGTGCTCCAGCGGAAGGATTCCATGCTCAGTTGCGTGGCCCTGAGAGCGCGCGGCAAGCTCTACGCGCATGGCAATTCTTAATCATGGGTGCGCTCACGGCGCGCCGCGCCGCATTGGATCGAATAGGACGGCTGGCTCATTCTCTCATTTATTGCGCGGATTCGCCGATTGCGATGGGATGTATCGCTTCGGGAGCATGGATTTCCGCTCTGCCTCTCTGCTATTACCGCCACCACGCTAGCAACCTGTTTGCAGGCCGGATTGGCTCAACTCAGAAAGCGAAGCGCAGCTTCGAGATCAAACAACGTATGTACGCCGAAGCCGAGAAGCTTTTGCTTCGCTTGGGAGTAAGCAGGGATTGTGTTGCGGCCTTTCTGTACAGCACGTGGGTGGATGACGGCAGGCGCGACCTCAGAACTTTGGGCGGAAGCCGAATAACGACTCTGCGAATCGAAATGCTTGCCTTCCGCGCAGGGTGCCCCCGTCCGACCGCCAGCTATCGCTTCTTCAAATATTTTTTTGTGGGAGCTTCTACGTTACTTTTTTCACCACGCCAATTTTACCGGCTAAGAGACTGGTACGGCGGGCGAAAGCTTGGGCGCTTCCGCGAGTCCCTATTTAAAGCTGCGGGCAGCAACTAGTGGATCGTAAGCGGGGAGTATTGTTCGTAAGCCATGAAGCCACGCGCACCGGCGCGCCGATCGCCCTTCTCCACTTCCTTCGTTGGTTCAAGGGCAACGGCGACCGGCCATTTGCTGTCCTGTTACCTTCAGGCGGCGAGCTGACACCGGAGTTCGAGGCAATTGCCGACACGTGGTCGGTTGACCGCAGCAAATGGTGTCCCGGAGGCGCTCGTGCGGCGCTGCTGAGCGCCACCGGGCTGGGATCTTGGGCCCGCCGCAAACACACTGCTGACGTGCGCCGGTTCGCGTCTCGATATTCGCCAGGGCTTATCTACGCAAACTCCATCGCAAGTGCTGGCGTCGTGGACGTCCTGTCATCCGGGGTTCCAGTGCTCAGTCACGTGCATGAGCTCGAGTACTCTTTCAACGTTTTAGCAGGACCGCCGCTGACCAATTTGCTGCGGGGGGCGCGTCGGTTCGTTGCTTGTTCGCATGCGGTTAAGGAAAATTTAGTGAAGCGCCACCAGATCACGCCAGAAAGAATTGAGGTCATTTATGGGTCGATCCCTGCAAGAGGGACTTGCGCGAATCGAACTCGGCAAGAAATCCTCCGCGAACTGAGGTTTCCAGATGAAGCCCTCCTCGTTCTCGGCGGCGGAACGCATAATTGGCGAAAAGGAGCGGACCTTTTCATCCAATTGGCTCGAATTGTTTGCCAGCGGCGCCCGGGCGTGAACTTCGTCTGGCTCGGCAGCCCAGCAGTTGAGGCCGACCAGTTGGAGCACGATGTTCGCCTGAGCGGGCTCTCCGACCGCTTGCGTTTGACCGGCGTCGTGGCAAATGCGGTTGATTATCTTTCTGCGGCCGATCTCTTTGCTTTGACCTCCCGCGAGGACCCGTATCCGCTTATCTGCCTGGAGGCTGCTGCCTTGGGCAAGCCTATCATTTGTTTCGCGGATGCTGGGGGCATGCCCGAATTTGTCGCGTCCGATTGCGGGTTTGTCGTGCCGTATCTAGACGTCCACGCGATGGCGGCTCGTGTGATTGAACTTATCGACTCGGCTGCATGCCGAACAAAAATGGGGGAAATAGCGAGGCAGAAGGTCCGGCAGCAGCACGACATCTGTGTTGCCGCCCCGAAAATCCTGGAAGTTATCGAGCGCACGATTTTGGGTCGTTGAGAAACAATGGCTGCTGCAATCGTCAGCGTAATCGTTCCTAACTATAACCATGCTCGTTTCCTCCGTCAGCGTCTCGACACCATCCTTGCGCAGACTTTTCCGGATTTCGAACTGATTCTGCTCGATGATTGCTCGTCGGATGGTAGCCAGCAGATATTGGGCGAATATGCCTCTCGTCCGCGCGTGTCGCATGTCGTATTCAATGAAACCAATTCCGGCAGTACCTTTAAGCAGTGGAACAAAGGCGTGCGGCTTGCGCACGGAGAATATGTTTGGATTGCCGAATCCGATGACTATTCGGCTCCCACGTTCGTCGGTCGCATGCTAGCCGTTCTGCAATCCGATCCGGCTATTACTTTCGCATACTGCCGTTCGCAATACGTCGATTCAGGAGGCCGTCAGACCACGCCCGCGGACAGTTCCCTGCTCTACGATCCACCCTGGGAAGAGGGCTTTTGCCGGGATGGGCGTGAAGCGTGCGGTAGACTGTTTCTTCCGTTCAATCCGGTGGCCAACGCCAGCGCGGTGTTATTTCGAAAGGATATCTACGAACGGGTTGGAGGCGCGGACGAATCGCTGCGCCTGTGCGGTGACTGGAAACTCTGGGCGGCGATGGCGCTGGAAGGAAAGCTTGCGTACGTGAGCGAACCGCTCAATTATTTTCGCGTTCATGGCAGTAGCGTGCGAGACCAGGTCGCGCGCGCGCGTATGGACGTGGCCGAGTTTTTGCACATCGCGCAATGGATCTCGACGCGAGTTCCATTGGCGGATCACGTTTTCGAGAAAACCTGCGAGCAGCGCGCCGGTCTGTGGGTTCCTGCAGTGATGAGCATGAGCGTTCCGCTCGCAATGAAGGCAAGAATTTTGCGGAACGCCTGGGCATTTGATCCGCACCCGGTACGCAGTGCGGTTCGCCCCGCTCTTAGAACGGTCCGGTTGAAGATCCGCCGCCATTGGCGCGGTGCTTCATGATTTGCGCGCGGCCCGGGCGATGAAGAAGATCGCGATCATCGCCGGGAACGAACTGGCGCCGTGGGGCGGCGGAGAGTACTGCTGGGCAGCGGTGGCCGAGCGACTGGCCAAGCGGGGCGTCCAGGTCAGCGTAAGCGTAATGACGTGGGACCGCCCGGTGAAACAGGTGGAGCATCTGCGTTCAGTTGGTTGCCGCATTTTTCCCCGTCCCAAGCGCACGATCGTTGGTCGCATCCGGCGCCGGCTTCATTTGCGCAAAGGCTATGAATGGACCCATCTGCGCCGCGTCGCCAAAGGCGCGGACCTTGTGTTGATCTCGCAGAGCGGCAACATCGACGGCTTGCTCTGGATGGAGGCGGCGCGCTCGCAGGGTCTCAAATACGCCGTAATTTCGCAGTCTGGTAACGAACAATGGTGGCCCGATGACGATTACGCCGAAAGACTGGCGGTTGCCTTTGAAGCGGCGAGCGCGGCGTACTTCGTCTCTGAAGCGAATCTGGCGCTTACGCGCAGGCAGATCGTCACCCCCCTTACACGCGGAAGTGTGATCCGCAATCCGTTCAACGTTCGGTACGAAGCCCGCCCGCCGTGGCCCGGTGATTCCGCGGAGCAGCTCTTGCTCGGATACGTCGCTGCCTTAGACATCCGGCAGAAGGGCCAGGAACTGCTGATCCAGGTCTTGGAGCGGCCGCACTGGCGCGCGCGCAACGTTCGCGTGACGCTCGCCGGAAGCGGACCGCACGAGCGAATGCTGCGAAAAACGGTCGATGGGCTGAAGCTCCCGATTACGTTCGCGGGGTTCGTCGAAAACTTGGAAGAATTCTGGAGCCGCCATCACGCGTTGGTGCTGCCTTCGCGATTCGAGGGACTCCCTCTCGCGTTGGTGGAAGCGATGCTGTGCGGCCGCCCTGCAATTGTGACCGACACTGCCGGGCATCGCGAGCTTATCCGGCACGGCGTGAATGGATTCCTGGCCAAGGGGCCGACGCCCGACCTCCTGGACGAAGCGATGAATGAAGCCTGGGAAAACAGGCATCTCCTGCGGGAAATGGGCGAAAGGGCTGCGAGTGACATTCGCGGGCAGGTTTCGCCGGACCCGGCCGGCGATTTGGTTCGTAAGCTGGATGCGCTGGTCACCTGACCCACGGGCCGGCCGTTTTCGGCTCCGCGCTGGAGCGATTTCAATCAAGGGTGAAGGAATGCAGCCGAAAAAACCAATTGTTACAGGAATCGCAATTGTGGCGATCGCGGGAGCAACTTTTGCAAAGGGACGGCCAAACATGAATGGGAGAAATGCGCGGGAGCAGGAGAGGCAGCGCGCGGCAGCCCCCGCCCAGAGTGGCGGCAATGGCGCGGCGCAACCGCGCAATCCGTTTTTTCAGCCCAGTCCGCTGCCGTTTCAGGCTCCGCAATTTAATTTGATCAGGGATAGCGACTTCGAACCGGCGATCGACGAAGGCATGAAACGGCAATTGGACGAAATCGAGAAGATCGCGAACAATCCCGCGCCGCCTACATTCGAGAACACCATCGTAGCGATGGAAAAGACGGGGCAGATGCTCGACCGCGTCGAGCAGGTGTTTCAGGCTCTGAACTCCGCCAACACGAATCCCGCGCTGCAGAAGATTGATCAAATCGAGGCTCCGCGATTAGCCGCGCATCAAGACGCGATCTATCTCAACAGCAAGCTTTTCCATCGCGTCGAAGCGATATACGCGCGGCGAAAGAGGCTACAGCTCGGGCCGGAAGCGCAAATGTTGCTGAGGGTGTATTACCACGACTTTATCCACGCCGGAGCGAATTTGCCCGAAGCGAAGAAAGCCAGATTGCGGGAGATCAACAAACAGCTTTCTTCGCTCAAGTCGGATTTCAATATCAAGTTGTTGGCGGGCACGAAAGACGCTGCACTGGTGGTGACTGACGAGAAGAAATTGGATGGACTGAGCGCCGGCGCGATATCGGCGGCCGCTCAGGCTGCGGATGCCCGAGGAATGAAGGGGAAATGGGTGATTCCGTTGCAGAATACGACTCAGCAGCCGGCTCTTCGATTCTTGAAGAATCGCGCAGTGCGCAAGGAGCTGTTCGAAAACTCCTGGATGCGCACGGAGCGGGGCGACGCCAACGACACGCGAGACACGATCGCGACGATCGCAAAGCTGCGCGCGGAAAAGGCGGCTCTCCTCGGGTATCCGAATTACGCGGCCTACGCGCTCGATGACCAGATGGCGAAAAATCCCGCCGTTGTCGAATCGTTCCTCGACAAACTTGTTCCACCGGCCACAGCCAAAGCTAACGCGGAGGCGCGCGCGATTCAGTCCGTGATTTACAAGGACGGCGAGCATTTTCAACTCGAACCGTGGGATTGGAAGTTTTACGCGGAGCAAGTACGCAAGGCCAGATACGATTTGGACGAAAACGAGATCCGTCCCTATTTCGAATTGAACAACGTGCTACAAAACGGCGTGTTTTACGCCGCGCATGAGCTCTATGGGCTCACCTTCAAGGAGCGTAAGGACCTGCCTGTATACCAGCCGGACGTGCGCGTGTTCGAAGTGTTCGATCAGGACGGCTCTCCGCTCGGTTTGGTCTATTTCGATTACTTTAAGCGGGACAACAAATCCGGCGGGGCGTGGATGGATGTTTTCGTCGGCCAATCGAAACTGCTGGGTACCAAGCCCGTGATTTACAACGTGGCGAATTTCACCAAACCGGCGCCGGGGCAGCCCGCGCTGCTCTCTTTTGACGACGTGACCACGATGTTCCACGAATTCGGCCACGCGCTGCATGAGTTGTTCGCCGATCAGGAATATCCCACGCTATCGGGCGTCAACGTTGCGCGCGATTTCGTCGAATTCCCGTCGCAGTTCAACGAGCACTGGGCGCTCTACCCGGCGGTACTGGAGCACTACGCCATCAACTACAAGACCGGGAAACCGATGCCGCAGGAGCTGGTGGATAAAATCAAAAAGTCGGCCAAATTCAACCAGGGCTACGCCCTCACCGAGCTTCTGGCTGCCGCGCAGCTCGATATGCAGTGGCACATGCTCGCGGCAAGCGCGCCGAGGCAAAACGTGGACGCATTCGAGGCGGAGGCATTAAAGAAAACGCATCTTGATTTGCACGATGTGCCGCCCCGCTACCGTTCAAGCTATTTTCTGCATATCTGGTACAACGGATACGCCGCCGGCTACTACGCGTATCTGTGGACGGAAATGCTCGATGACGACGCGTATCAATGGTTCCTGCGGCACGGCGGAATGACCCGCGCAAACGGCCAGCGGCTGCGGGATTTGATTCTGTCGCGCGGCCGCACGGAAGATTACGGCGCGATGTTCCGCAGCTTCTACGGCAAGGATCCGGAAATCGGACCAATGCTGAAAGATCGCGGGATCGATTAGCACGACAGGTGAAGTCAATCTTCGGCCGCGATCAGCGATAAAATTCGAGGAGGTTTGAAGGCGCGCTGATGCGGTGCTACGCTGGCGACGGGAGTCGCTCAGTTAGCGCGGACCGTGTAACCGGACCGCACCGAGTCCCTCCGCTTTTATGCACGCCTCCGGAGCGCAAACCGGCCGCAGCAATTCCATAGAATCCCAAATTACCATTGCCCTGCGGCAACTCCTGCGCGAATTGGGTTCGACGAACGGGCTGGAAGAGCTTGCGGCTCGCGGCGCTCGGGCGCATCTCGAGCGCGACCTTGGGCTGGGCAGCCTGGAGCGGGTGGAGCTGATGCTGCGGCTGAACGACGCTTGCGGCGTGGGGCTTCCGGAACGCGTGATGGCAGAAGCGAATACGGTGGCAGACTTGATCGAAGCTGTGCGCCACGAACGGGCTGCTGAAGGGCGTACTCCGAGTGCCCGCGAGCATGATGCTTTCGAGGGCCACGATGTAGCAGCGAAGGCGGCAACGCCCGGTAGTGAAGTGCCTGTGGCTCAGGATACGGAATTTGAGCAGTTGGTGCGCGCCGCTGAGACGCTAACGGAAGTGATTCGTTTGCGCGGAATGGGCGAGCCCGGGCGCCCGCACATCCATCTCTACGACGAGCGCGAACAAATCCACACCATCACATTCGGCGATCTCTATCAGCGCGCGCTGAACGTTGCGGGAGAGCTGCGAAGACGAGGACTGCAGCCTGGCGAAACCGTAGCGATCATGCTTCCGACTTGCGCCGAGTTTTACTTTACTTTTGCGGGGGTTCTGCTTGCGGGTAGCATTCCGGTTCCAATCTATCCGCCGTTTCGGGCGGACCGCATCGCCGAGTACGCCACGCGACAAGCAAACATTCTTTCGAACGCGGAATGCCGGTATCTCGTGGCGTTCCGGCAGGCAGAGGGACTGGCAAATCTGCTCAAGCCGCGCGTTTCGTCACTGCGGGAGGTCCTGAACGCTGAACGGCTGGTTCAGGCAGCGCCGCTATCGGCTGATTTGCCGCCCACGGAACAGCGATCCGTGGAAAAGCTTGCGCACGAGCCGCGCAGCGAGGATATCGCGTTTCTGCAATACACCTCCGGATCGACTGGCGCGCCCAAAGGCGTGACCCTAACGCACCAAAATCTGCTGGCGAATATCCGCTCGATGATTGCAGCGGTCGAGGTGCAGGCAGGCGATTTCATGGTCAGTTGGCTGCCGCTTTACCACGATATGGGTTTGATCGGAGCGTGGATGGCGCCGCTTTTTTGCCGGGTTCCGGTGGCTGTGATGTCGCCGCTCGCGTTTCTGAGCCGCCCGTCGCGCTGGCTGCGCGCGATTCACCGGCATCGCGCCACGTTGAGCCCGGCTCCAAATTTTGCGTATGAACTTTGTGTCCGCAAAATTACGGATGCGGAGCTCGAAGGGATCGACTTAAGCTGCTGGCGCGCGGCCTTGAATGGCGCGGAGCCCGTGCGCGCCGAGACGCTCGAAAGATTTACTGCACGGTTCGCGGCGCACGGATTCCGGCGCGCGGCACTCATGCCAGTATATGGGCTCGCCGAGGCGACGCTCGCGATTTCGATTCCGGAGTGCGGGCGGGGTTACCGCGTGGATCGGATCGAACGCGAGCGATTTGAATCCGAAGGAAAGGCCGTGCCGGCTTCGGGTGATCAACCGGCACTGGAATTTGTCGGCGCGGGGAAACCGCTGAAGGATGTGGAAGTACGCATCGTCGCGGAAAACGGACAAGACGCCGGCGAGCGCACGGAGGGCCAGCTCTGGTTCCGCGGTCTTTCGGCAACGAGCGGCTATTTTCGCAATCCGGAAGCCACGGATCAACTATTCCGCGGCGATGGCTGGCTTGATTCAGGAGACCTGGCATATCGCGTGGACGGCGAGCTTTTCATCACCGGGCGCGTGAAAGACGTCATTATCAAAGGCGGCCGAAAGCTTTACCCGCACGAGATCGAGGACGTTACCGGACACGTTGACGGCGTGCGCACCGGGTGCGTGGTGGCTTTCGGCGCTCCGGACGCGCGCAGCGGCACGGAACGGCTGGTCATCGCGGCCGAAATTCGGCGGAGCCAGAGCGTTGAATCGCGTCGGATCATCGCGGAAATCACGCGGGCGGTCACCGAGGGGATCGGCGTGCCCCCGGACATGATTGAGCTGTTGCCGCCGCAGGCGATTCCGAAAACGTCCAGCGGAAAGCTGCGGCGCAGCGAAACGCGCCGCCTGTTTATCGAGGGGAAGCTCGGGAAGAGAGTCGCTCCATCGTGGGTGCAGATAGCCAAGCTCGCGGCAGCCAGCGCCGTTCCGCGTGTTTGGGCCAGAATGAAGGCCGTAGTCCGGCAAGCGGCCGAGATGGTGTACGGCGCGTACGCGCTTGCGGTAATCGCCGCGGGCATCGCCGCGTGTTGGGCCGCGGTCATAACCACGAATGACCGAAGACGCGCGGCGAATCGAATCAGGACGGCGTCGCGTTCCACTCTGTGGCTGACTGGAATCCCCGTAAACGAAATCGGCAAGGAGATTCTCTCGCAGACGAAAGGCGCTGGCGGCTGGATCTTCGCTCCGAATCACTCGAGTTACATCGACATTTTAGTCCTGCTCGGATACTTGCCAGCCGGGGCGCGTTTCGTTTCCAAAGGCGAGGCAGCCTCCATGCCATTTTTCGGCACCATGCTGCGACGCGCTGGTCATTTCGCATTCGATCGCAGCGATCCGAATGCGAGGGTTCGGCAAGCCAATGAATTAAACGCCGCGCTAAGGAGCGGCGATTCTGTCGTGATCTATCCCGAGGGAACGTTCACGCCGATAACGGGGATTCGGCCTTTTCAACTGGGAGCATTCAAAGCTGCTGTCGATACGCAGCGGCCGATTTGCCCCGTGGCGGTTCGCGGCGCGCGGCAGGTGTTGCGCGACAAAACGATCCTGCCGCGGCCGGGCAGGATCACCGTAACGTACGGTCCACTTATCCTACCCAATGGAGCAGCGGGCGACGATTGGCGCGAGATCGTCCGGCTGCGTGACGAAACGCGCGCGATCATCGCGCGCGGCGCGGGCGAACCGCTCCTCTGACGAGCGGCGCATCATGGCTGCCGTGGCTACGGCGCGCATTACGCGAGAACCTCTCCCACCATTTTTTCAACGAGTTCCGCGATAGCTGCCGCGGAAGTCAGCCCGGGCGACTCGATTCCGATCAGCTGCACTACCTGCGGGAATTCGGGGTCGCGCTGGATGATGAAATCGGTCATAGCTTTCGCGGAAGCGGAGCTCCCCGGAGCGCCTGGAGGGGGCGCGAGTTTCGCCCGGATTCCTGTGTACGCGGGGACCAAATCGTCCACGGTCAGTTCCGGAAGAAGTTGTCTCGCCGGTTCCACGAAATCCTGCACGGGCTGGCGGTTGCGTTCGTAATCGTTTTTGTCGTCGATGTAGTGCGCGGTCGGCCCAAGCAGGACGTTTCCCCACACGGTTTTCACCAAATGGACACCAAGGCTCATCCGCAAATGATGAGGAACAGGATAGACCAAACCGCGAACCCAATCCTGACGCGAACGCACGAGCTCGCAATACTCGCCGCGAACCGGATAGATGCGGTGCGAGGCCATGTTGGAGCCCAGCAGGCCGGCCACTTCATCGGCGAAAAGGCCGGCGCTATTCACCAGGCACCGAGCTTCAATTTCGCCGACTGCGCTACGCACGCGGATCCCGTTTGGGATTGGGTCGAGGCGATCGACTTTCGCGTTCGTCACGATGTGCGCGCCGCGGTCCGTGGCTCCGCGCGCATAGGCTTTGACGAGGTCTTCGGCGGACACAATTCCGGTGGACGGCACCAGCAGCGCATGGGTGGCTGCGACGTGCGGCTCGCGTGCGCGAATTTCCTTGCAATCGATCAGCCGCAGGCCTTCGACGCCGTTCACGCAACCGTTCTGCATCAGCGCAGCCAGTTCGTTCACCTCTTCGTCGGACGCCGCAACGACCAGCTTTCCGCAATTGCGATGAGGTACGCCATGCGCGGCGCAAAACTCGTATGTGAGTTGATTTCCCCGGACGCAGAGCTTTGCCTTCAGCGAGCCAGGAGGATAATAGATTCCGGAGTGGATTACGCCGCTATTGCGGGTGCTGGCGGCCATTCCGATCTTCGGCAAGGCTTCGAGAAGGAAGACGTCATCCCGGTGCGCGGAAAGCGATTGCGCGATGGCGCATCCCACCACTCCTCCTCCGACGATCACCACGTTCGCTCGGTCCACCGCCGTCACCTCGCCACAGCAGTTTCACTTTCGTGCCGGAGCGCAACCGAAAAACTGCGGTCGGCATTCATCCATAGACTGCCCGCAAACGCGAGTGCGGCCGAGAGGCCAATGTGCTGGAGCGAACACGAGCGTCCGGCTGCATCCATCAGTACCCATTCAATGGCAAATGCCGGCAGAAAAAAGCCCGCCGCGAGGAAAATCAACCGCCAGAGCAAGCGCACGTCCAACCGGCGCCAGGCGAATCCAAGCAGGCAGCCGGCTGGAAAGAAGATCATCGCGTATAAAATGTATCCATATCCCGCCAACTCTGCGGATTTTACGTTACGAATGTAATGGGCCAGTGCTAGTCCGGGGCCAAAGTCATAGGAGTGTCTGGATTTGCGCCCATCGATGTAGAGCGATACGGCGGACCCATTAAATGACAGCAGCACGTTGCGCGGCTGGTTGCCGGCGAATACATGCGGCACGACCCACGTCATTCGGGATCGCTGCATTGAGAGCTTATTGCGGAACCAGAAGGCGAGCGCGGAGTCGTATTGCTTAAGTTCAAGATTGACCGCCTTTGAAGGGGACGCGAGCGAGACGATGCGCGCGTCCACGCCCTTGATTTCGGCGGGCTCGCAAACGAGCCGCAGCGCAAACTGGCCCGAGCTTTCGATGGAGCTAACGAGCGTGGGTACCGAACCGGTAGAAATCAGCCAGGAATGGCCGTCCAGGGCTGTGCCGCCGCCTGTTGCCGACGCTGAGCTGGTTGACCGAGACGCCCAATCGAGGCTGGGCAGAAAATGCTGGTTGTCCTCAAATGGCGCCTGCCCCGAAAAACGATAGGCAATTAGCGATCCCGGGAACTGGCTGTGCGCCGAATCGGCGCTGGTGAGCCGTTGGGCAAGGCTTGCGGGTACGGCACGGTTCCAGATATCCAGTTCGAAGATGCGGCCTCTCCAAGCCGGCCCAGGACTGAGGGATGCTGAGTGGCCAACCGCTAAGAACGAATCGGAAGTCCAGGTGGTCAATTTCACCTGCTTCTGCAGAGGTCCAACCACAACGCACCAGAATCCGATGTACAGCAACACCAGGACGCCAATCTTAGGAAGCGTCAGCCAAGAATCGAGCTTGCGCTCGAGCGCTACAAACCATGCGATTATGGCAGCTCCCGCCGCTTCGAAAAAGCACGCTCCCACGAGCGCTCCGGACGAGTTCGTAACCACGTCCAACCAGCCAGAGTCGCGGCCGGGGATGTAAAGCTGCAAAAATTCAACGAAATAGGAAACCAACGCGCCGAAGATATAGACTGCAATGAATGTTCGTAATTTTGATTGCCCTCGTTCGCGCAGTTTTTCCGCTAGACCGAAGCCGAAGGGAACAAAAAGCAAAATATTGAGGAACGCATCGAGTGCATCGACTCCTTTGCCCCAACCGTTGAGCGCGAAGGGAGAAAGAAATCCGCCGGAATCCTGATGTTCAAAGCGGAAGGGATAAAACGTCAGAAAGAAAATCCCGGCGAGGGAAAGCAGCAAAACCCGGTTGGACCAGGAGCTTTGACCATGCGCTAAGCGCGGGTCCAAGCGTGCATCTACCATCGGTGGGGCCGTGATCATCCGTCGTTCATCTCAAGTCTAGCATGGGAACAGGTGGTGCCTGTTCCGGGAGTACAGTATCGGGAATTGGCGACAAATTGCGTCGTTTTGCCGCAAATCCTTCTGTTCTGCCGCATTGCAGGCTACTGGATTCGACGAAAGTACAGCGACACGCGCACTCGGGTCAGGTTTTCAATAGAACGTTCGGACAGGCGAAAGAGCCTGTACTTTCTTTAGACTTCCGACCAGTAGAGTTGCATCGAACGCAGTCCCTAGACTGTGCGCGCCATGAAAACGCGCACACAGAAGACCGGAAAACGTTTTTCCGGATGGATTTTCCGGATCGTAGTTAGCGGCTCGAAACAGGTTCAATTTCTCGCGACGATGGCGATGATCGCCACGATCGCAGCCGCGATGGGTCTCTCGAGCTGTGCCGGATATACGACGAACGCGGCCGGCACGACGTCACAAAATGGCGCCAGCGCAGGGATTCTTTCCGCCAGCACCAGCACGCTGAATTTCGGCAATGTTCCTGTCGGTACGAGCGCCACGCAGAGTCTTACGCTGACGGACACCGGCACCGCGCCGGTATCGATCGCCGGCGTGACCGTCTCTGGCACCGGATTTAGCGTCGTGGGCGGGAACTTCACGGGAACCATTGGCGCCGGCCAGAGTGTTGCGGTGCAATTGCAGTTCGCGCCACAGTCTGCCGGGAGTCTTACGGGCGATGTGACAATCACCAGCAACGCACCGGGTTCGACGGTGTCGATTGGACTCAGCGGCACGGGATTGGAAGCTCTCGGCTCGGTGAATCCTGCGAGCGTTGCGTTTGGTAACGTAGTTGTCGGCAGCAGTAACTCCGCCGTAGTAACGATCAAGAACACCGGCAATGTAACGTTATCGTTTTCACAGGTAAGTGTTAGCGGCTCGGGATTCAGCATCTCGGGCCTCAGTACCTCCAGCACGATCCCGGCGGGCGGATCGCTGAACTTCGATGCAGTGTTTACGCCGGTTTCCGCTACGTCTGCGAGCGGATCGATCACGCTTGCGACGAACGGATCGCCGGCACAGATCGCTATTCCGCTCACAGGAACGGGAACGGCAGCCGCGCAGACACTCAGTGTTTCGTCGTCGAGCTTAAGCTTCGGGAACGTGCAAGTCGGCAGCACGAGCACGCTCACCGCTACGATTACGAACAGCGGTAACTCCAATGTATCGATCTCGGGCGTGACCGTGTCGGGCGCGGGTTACACCGCCAGCGGCGTCACCTCGGGCATGGTGCTATCGCCTAATCAGAGCGCAACTCTCACTATCAATTTTGCGCCGATGAGCCTTGGAAGCGATCCCGGGACGATCAGTATCACCAGCAACGCGACGAATTCTCCCACTACGATCTTGCTGGCCGGCGAATCCCATACGGTCCTGTTGACTTGGACAGGCAGCACGTCAACGGGTGTGACGGGTTATTACGTCTATCGCGAGGCCCAATCAGGGCAGTACGCGAAGCTGAATGCGTCATCACCTGCCAGCGGGACGCAGTTTACGGACACCACCGTGGCAGCGGGAACGACGTACAACTACGTAGTGACGGCGGTCGATTCGAGCGGAGTGGAGAGTTCCTATTCGAGCCCGGCAACGGTAAGCGTCCCGTAAGCCGCTGTCGCGGACGACCCATTTGGGCTCGACGGCTACGGTGGGTTTGTGGTCACTTGGAATGCAAGCCGCACCAAGGGATAGTCGGAGACTGTCCGGAGGGACAGGTGTAACCCCCTGTACCAAAACTGAACTTCGGGACAGTAGCCGCCGCACGTCCTCGCGGCCGAAAATCCTCCCGCGGGGCTATGAAACTCAAAAGCGCGCGGCAAAAAGCGTCTCGAATCAAGAGCATACAAGAGCGTTTGAGCGCATCGCGTCGAAGCGCAACGCTTGCGCTCGCTCTCTCCGTATCGCTAAGTACCTGTGGCTGTATCGGTTTGACAGGTACGCCCGCAGGTGCTGGTGGAACGGGAAGCGGCAGTGCAGCGGCGGCGCAGCTATCACCCAGTTCTTCTTCGGTTAGCTTCGGGCCAGTCGCCGTCGGTTCAACAACCTCCGAGCTTGTTACGCTGACCGTGGCCGGAACGAAGAATGTCACGATTTCAAGCGCGACCGCGTCGGGTGCCGGCTTCACGGTCAGCAGTCCCGCGAACATTACGCTCGCGCCCGGTCAATCCGTCACAATTTCCGTCGGTTTCCAGCCGAAGACAACAGGAAACGCAACCGGGAAGCTTCTGGTTTCGAGCAACGCTTCGAATTCTTCCCTGCAAATCGCACTCGCCGGCGAGGGAGTTACGGCGAGCACGCACACGGTAGCACTGAGTTGGCGGCCGAGTACCTCGCCAATAGCCGGCTACTTCGTCTTTCGAGGTTCAAGCACGGCCACGCTGGCACAACTCAACGCGATAGCTCTCGCTACTACGAGCTATGTTGATAGAACAGTGGCAAACGGTGCGACCTACGTTTACGCCGTGAAGTCGATCGACGCCAACAACGTTCTGAGCGACTTCTCGAATACCGTGCTGGTGAAAGTGCCCAGCCAGTAGGTGCCCTCCGCGCCTTCGGGTCCGCCTCTCAGCAATTCACAATTTTCTCGCGATGTTCTTTCACATGCCGCGTCGCGTTGCGCGAATCGACCACCAATTTTGCATCCCGCACGATCGCGCTGTAATCGTACGATGAGTGATCGGTCGCGATGAGAACGCAATCGTAGGTTCCCAAGTTTTTCGGAGTCAGTTCCACGGATCGCTTGTCGGAAAAATCGTAGTGGCGCATCTTGAAAAGAGCGGGGAAATACGGGTCGTTGTAGTCAAGGATTGCGCCCTTCTCCGCAAGCAATTCCAATAATTTCAGCGAAGGCGATTCGCGCAGATCGTCAACATCCTTTTTGTATGCCACGCCCAGCAGCAGAATTTTGGATCCTTTGATGCTCTTCTCGCGCTGATTTAGGGCCGCAGCCACCGCGTTTACCACGTGATACGGCATCTCCGTGTTGATTTCGCCGGCGAGTTCAATAAATCGGGTGGCGAAATCATATTCGCGCGCCTTCCACGACAAGTAAAACGGATCGACCGGAATACAGTGGCCGCCGAGTCCCGGTCCCGGATAAAACGGCATGAACCCAAAGGGCTTGGTCGCCGCGCTATCGATTACCTCCCAAATATCCAGTCCCATGCGCAGGCTCAGTTGCTTCAGTTCGTTCACCAGCGCGATATTCACGCAACGGAAGATGTTTTCGAGCAGCTTCACCATTTCGGCCGCACGCGTCGAGCTCACGGGAACGATGCGCGAGACAATTTGCGCGTACAGGCAACCCGCCGCCCGTCCGCTCGCCGGATTCGCGCCGCCGACGACTTTGGGAATTTGCGCCAATCCGAACTGTTTATTCCCTGGGTCCTCGCGTTCCGGCGAAAATGCAAGGTAAAAATCGGTGTCGACGTCGGCGGCGCCACTGCCGGTCGAGACCGGGCACTTCAAACCACCAGCTTCTAAAATCGGCAGCACGAGTTCTTCAGTCGTCCCCGGATACGTGGTGCTTTCAAGCACGACCAGTTGCTTTCGCTGCAGATTCGGGGCGATGGCTTTCGCCGTTTGTTCGACATATGTGAGGTCGGGTTCGCGGCGCTCGTCCAAGGGAGTGGGAACGCAGATCAATATGGCGTCCATCTCGCGAAGCTGAGAAAAATCCGTCGTCGCATTAAACCGCTTTGCTTGTACGTGTTCGCGAATTTTCTCCGCCGGAATGTGCTGAATGTAGCTTTGTCCTGCATTCAATTTATCAACTTTGGTTTTATCGAGATCGAATCCGGTCACGCGCTGGCCCACGTCTGAAAACCGCAGAGCAAGAGGCAATCCCACGTACCCGCATCCGATAATTCCGACCTTAATGCTCTTTCCCGAGAAAAATTCCGGATTACGCTCGACGCTCATTCACGATCCTTTTCGTTCCACTGAAACGTGGATTTTGAATTAGAAAACCAGCTCAAAAACGCGCACATTGGCTTGAATCGTAACAACGCTTCCATCGGCGCGGAATTTTTCAAACCCCGCTATTCGAATTGGTCAATCCCCAGGGCCGTTCTCAGTTGGATGCGCCAGTCAGGCAAATTGACGCCGAACACTCGCTTCATCTTCTCATTTGAGAGCACGGAATACGCCGGCCGCCGCGCCGCCGTGACATAATCTTTTGTCGCCATTGGCAAAACTTGTTTAACCATCAAAGGACGGTTTCCGATGGCAGCCTCTAGCCACGACGGCCGGCGCGGACAACCGCGTACTGCGTCGAGAATCGCGCGGGCGAATTCGAACCAGCTGGTTTGGCCCGCAGCGGTCATGTGATAGATACCGCTGCTTCCGACGAAAATATCCTCACCGCGAGTTTGCCGCCATTCATTCATGATTATCTTCACGGTAGCCGCGGCTATTTCCCTGCTCCAGGTGGGAGCACCGATCTGATCGGCAACGATGCGCAGATCCTCTCGTTCGCAGGCGAGGCGCAGAATCGTCATCAGGAAATTCTTGCCTTGGTTGGCATACACCCATTCCGTCCGAAAAGTTAAATGCAGACATCCGGAGGCTTCGATCGCCCGTTCTCCCGCAAGTTTGGTGCGTCCGTACGCGCTGAGCGGGTTTGTGGGATCGTCTTCGAGATATGGCGACGACTTGGAACCGTCGAAAACGTAGTCGGTTGAGTAATGTATCAGTGCCGCGCCAATTTTTTTCGCCTCTTCAGCCATCGCCGCGGGAGCATCCGCGTTAATGGACTGCGCCAATGCTTCTTCCCTTTCGGCGTTGTCGACAGCGGTATACGCTGCCGCGTTCAATATGAAATGTGGTTGAAATTGCCGAATTGCCTGGCGGACGCATTGCGGCTTGGTCAAATCCAATTCCTGGCGGCCGAGCGCGCCAAGTTCGCTCGTGCCGCCAAGCATCTGCGCGAGTTCCCGGCCAATTTGCCCGTTCTTTCCAATCAGGAAAACGCGAGGTCTCATTATCCTGAATATGCGGGAAGAAATTCTCGCGGAATCTCGGCGAGGATAGGGAGAGCGCTGTCTTTTTCGGAAAGGATCGGATTCGAGACGCCCCATTCGATGTCCAGGTCAGGATCATTCCAGCGGATTCCGCGCTCGTCTTCCCGGTCGTAATAATCGCTGCATTTATACAGGAATTGAACGGCGTCTGTCAGCGCGATGAATCCATGCGCGAACCCCGCCGGGATGTACATCTGATTTTGTTCACGCGCGGAAAGCAACACGCTCGTCCACTTGCCGAATGTCGGTGAGCCGACACGAATGTCAACCGCCACATCCCTTACTTCTCCTTCCACTACACGGCACAATTTCGCCTGGGCATGCCGCAGCTGATAGTGAAGTCCGCGCAGGGTATTTCTCACTGAGCACGAGTGATTATCTTGCACGAACCCGTCGGTGATTCCCAATTCCGCGAACTTTTCCCGGTGATAGGTTTCCATGAAAAAGCCGCGCGCGTCGTGAAAGATTTGTGGACGGATTTCGAAAACGCCGGGCAACGAGGTTTCCACGCGCCGCAGAGAATTTTGAATTATGGAGGTTTTGGAATTCATCATAATGTGAGCCGGCTAGGGACGCCGTGCTGCCGCGACATCGTTAGGTCGCAGCGCGCTCAGGCGCGGGACCAGCGATAGTGCTCAGCGTGGAGTCGCGATTCTCGTAATATTGCTCGTAGTATTTCCGATAGTTTCCGTCTCGCACGCTGGCGAGCCACGCCGTGTGTGTTTTGTACCAGTCGATCGTTCGGCGCAGTCCATCTTCGAGTGCGATCGATGGTCTCCAGTCCAGATGCTTTGCCATTTTGTCGCAGCGCAGGGCGTACCGGCGGTCGTGCCCGGGGCGATCTTTGACGTAGGTCAGCAGCGATTCATGCTTGCCCATCAGATGCAGAAGGCGCTTGGCCATGGTGAGATTGTCGATCACATCGACTCCGCCGACGTTATAGACCTCGCCGATTTTGCCGCGCTCCAAAACGGCCGAAATCGCGCAACAGTTATCTTCCACATGCAGCCAATTCCGCTGCTGGAGGCCATCTCCATAAATGGGAAGCGGCTTGTCGTCGAGTGCGTTGGTGATCATCAACGGCAGAAATTTCTCCGGGAACTGATACGGACCGTAGTTATTCGAGGAGCGGGTAATCACGGCCGGGAAATTGTATGTCCGCACGAAGGAGCGGACCAACAGATCCGACGCCGCTTTCGATGCCGAATACGGGCTGCTTGGCTGGATGGGAGAATCTTCGTCGGCGAATGCGCCCGGAGGCATGTCGCCGTAAACTTCATCGGTGGAAATGTGGACAAAGCGCTCGATCCCCAATTTGCGTGCGACCTGTAGCAATACGAACGTCCCTTTCACATTCGTCTCGATCGCGGCGTCTGGCTCGTAGATGCTGCGATCCACGTGTGATTCCGCCGCAAAGTGGACGACGGCATCGCAGCCGGTCATCGCCGCTTCCACTTCGATGGGATCACAAACGTCGCCCTTCACGAAGCGGTAGCGTGGATCGTGTGCGATGGTATCCAGGTTGGCGAGGTTCCCCGCGTAGGTCAGCTTGTCGTAGTTGACGACCGAATAGCCTCGCCCCAGCTTCAGCACGTGCCGAATGAAATTCGAACCGATGAAGCCGGCGCCGCCCGTGATCAGAAGTTTCATCGTGCCATTTCGGCGGGAGCGGCAGCTCCAGCGCGCGACTGAAGATGCATCTTGTTCGCGCCCGTCTCCGCCACCAGCATATTTGCCCGTAGCAGCGAATCGAACGTTCCGGCGTCCGTCCACCACCCTGCCAGAATATCCCAGCTCAACGAGCCTTCTTGAATGTAGAAGTTGTTTACGTCCGTGATCTCCAGTTCGCCTCGCTCAGAGGGCTGCAGCCGATGGATCTTGTCGAACACGCTCGCGTCATAAAAATAAATTCCCACGACGGCGTAGTTCGACTTGGGAGATCGCGGCTTCTCTTCAATGCCGATCACGCGATCGCCGCGGACCTCGGCCACTCCGAAACGCTGTGCGTCCCGCACTTCCTTCAGCAGGATCTTGGCGCCCGTTTTCTGGCGTTTGAAAGCTTCGACAGCGGCACAAATATTGCCCTCGATAATGTTGTCTCCCAAAATTACGCAGATTGGTTCGCCAGCCGCGAAAAACTCCGCAAGTCCGAGAGCTTCCGCGATTCCGCCCTCGCCCTCCTGATATGTGTAGTTCAGGTGCTTTAAACCGAAGTCGCGGCCGTTTCCAAGGAGGCGGAGAAAGTCACCGGCATTTTTGCCTCCCGTGACGAGGAGAATCTCTTCGATTCCAGCGTTCACCAGCGTCTGGATTGGGTAGTACACCATCGGCTTGTCGTAGATGGGAAGGAGGTGCTTGTTCGTGACGCGGGTGAGAGGATTCAGCCGGCTCCCGGTACCCCCTGCCAGGACCACACCCTTCATAGGCTTGTATCCTTCATTGCTGCGCCCCAGCCTCCGTAGCGATTGTGGCGCGCGGGTCAGGTTCATGGCGCCGCGTCCGTGAACCAATGGCTCTTGCCGGAACCGGACCAACACGAGCGTGAACGAAAACGCGTCGAAGCCGAAATCGAGGCTTCGCCTACTCGACCGTAATCCGCGAGCCTCGCTGCGCTGACGCGGAGAGCCGCTCGATTCGCTGGTCGAGCGCGGCACGTATTGCTTTTAGAAACTCGACCCTCGAGTTCATCAGGTGCTGTCGGACGGTGGGCGATACGTCAAAGAATTTGCCGACCTGATCCATAAGCTCATGACAGACGCAGCGCTCCGCGTGCGGTTCGCTCGCAGCTTGCGCTGTTCCCTGTTCGTTCGTCATTGCGCCTCCTTCATTTCGATCGTCAGGACCCGTTCCTCTAGTCTGGCCCGCGCCGGTTGCAGGCTGGCCATGGCGCGTGGCAGTCCGATGTGCCGGCGCAGAGTGCCGATTTCCACGATCAAATCTTCGCCCTTCTTGAACAGCCCAATTTCGCCTTTCGCCGCAAACGGCAAACGCATGTGGATTTCATAAATGCCATTTGACTTGGCGAACGTATACGGCCGCTCCGTCCGGGTCACGGACGATGGGTCTTCCTCGCCATGATACAGCGCGTGAGCAAGCTCTTGCAGCCTTTGTTTTCCAAGCACCTCCTGCGCAAACAACGGCACCCGATGCACCGGCACCGGCGCAAAATATTCTTCCACTTCCCGCAGCACCTTCTGCTGCGAACTATGCCATTCGCCAAACCAGGCATCGGTCACTTCCGCGGGCAGCAGCCGATTGACGATCACCGCATCCACGGTCATTCCGTGCAATGAAAAATAGACAAAGGCGCGCTCCGTCTCACGCAAAACCATTTTCTCTGGATTCGTCACCAGCCGGACGCTGGTGATCCTTGGGTCCTGCATCAAATCGTCGACGCCGTCGAGCTTCTCGAAAAGATCGCGAATATTGGCGAAATAGCTGTCGGTGGGCAATTCAAACGGAGCGACGCGATTGGCAATCGGCCGCACCGCTTTAATCAAATTCCGCTGAAACGGAAAAATGTGTTTCATGTACCAGTCGAGCGTCGTCGGCATGCTGATAAAGCGCATGGATTCCGCCGTGGGCGCCGCATCCAGCACGATGACGTCGTACCGTTGCTCCCGCCGATACTGGTTGATGTACATCATCGCGCTCAGCTCTTCCATGCCCGGCAAAATTGCCAATTCCTCGGCTTCCACCCCACTCAGCCCCGTGGCACGGAGGACGGAACTGACGTACGCGGAAATTTGCTGCCAGTGCCGCTTGATCTCCTTTTGAATGTTCAGTTCGAAAATCGAAAGGCGGTTGTCGATCGGGAAGGGGTCGGAGGTAGCTTCGTCAAAAAGATGAAGGCCGAGGTCGAATGAATCTGCCAGGCTGTGCGCTGGGTCAATGCTCATAACCAGCGTGCGGTAACCCAGCTCTGCCAGGCGAACGCCTGTAGCCGCCGCGAGGCTCGTCTTGCCCACGCCGCCTTTACCGCTAAACAGCAAAATCCTCATAGGCCATTATACCCACGGGTCGAACGAAAAGCCGTCGGAGCAATTCCCGGCAGGATACTTGGAACCACATGGCGCCGCGACTCAGAAGGCAAGTTGCTCGCGCGTGAGCGCAAAGCCGTTGAGATTGCCTACCACGGAAGCAGCTAGTCGCTCGGACCGGAAAAACTCTTGCGCGATTTGCTGGACGTCCTCCGCCGTAACGGCTTCGAGCATCGATATCAGTTCATCGGGCGTGAACTGGCGATTGAAGTAAAGATGATTGCGCGCCAAGCTGGACATCCGCTGCCCGGAGCTTTCCAGGGCGAGCAACGTGGCGCCTTTAAGGTGGTCCTTGGCCCTGCGAAGCTCGGCAGGATCGAGTGGTTCGTCCTTCAAGCGGCGAAACTCGCCGAGCACTGAACGAACCAGTTGCGCGGCATTCTCAATTGACGTGCCGGCGTAGACGGAGAGCACTCCTGCGTCACGATAGGAGCTGATCTCGCTGAAGATCGCGTAGGCAAGGCCCTGCCGCTCACGAATATTTTGGAAAAGTCGCGAAGACATTCCGCCACCGAGCACGTTGTTGAGCACGGAAACGGCAAATCGGCGCTTATCGGTGGCGGGCACTGCGGGCACTCCGAGGCAGATGTGAACCTGCTCCAGCTCGCGTTTCGTACGCAGCGTAATGTGCGGTGCGGCGGCGGGCGCGACGTCTGGAACCGCCGTCTTCGTGGGGGCTAAATGCGCAAAGCGCGCGGCCACAAGATCAACAAGCTGCGAATGAGAAAGGTTTCCGGCAGCCGTAATGACCAGGCGATTTGGCGCGTACTCGCTGCGGAACCAGTCCCGCAGCGAATCGCGAGTGAACGCCGAAACCGTTTCGGGCGTTCCCAAAATTGGCTTGCCTAGCGCGTGCGGGCTCCAGAAGTGCTCGGCGAAAAGCTCGTGAACCAGGTCCTCGGGATTGTCTTGCGTCATGCGGATTTCTTCGAGCACCACCGATTGCTCGCGCGCAATATCTTCGCTGGCAAAATTGGGCTCGAGAACAAGATCGGCCAATATGTCGAAGACGTGCGGAAGGTGTTCATCGAGCACGCGCGCGTTGAAGCAGACCATTTCCTTTGAGGTAAAGGCGTCGAGCATGCCGCCGATGGAGTCCACTTCGCGGGCAATTTCTTCGGCGGTCCGGCGCGCCGTACCCTTGAAGACCATGTGTTCGATGAAATGCGAAATGCCGTTGAGTTCGGGTGGCTCCTGGCGCGATCCGGAGCGCAGCCAAATGCCAACTGAGACGGAATGGACGTAGTCCATCGGCTCGGTGAGCACCACCAAGCCGTTGGAGAGCACTTCCTTTTGGGGGGCGTTTGTTTTTCTAACCATGGCCACAGCTATTCTCGCACGGTGGCGAGGCAAAGTCATTTCAGGTAGAAAACTGGTTTTCTTGCGTGCTGCGGACACGCCCAGGTGCAGAGGCGCAATGCTAAAATAAAAAGAGATGTTCGATTGCGTTACAACCATGAAACATGGCGTCCGAGAATTCCAACCCGAAAGTAAATCTATTAGGTAAATCCCCCGAAGAGCTCCGAGAGATTCTGGGGTCCCTGGGAGAACCGGGGTATCGCGGCGCGCAGATCTACCATGCGATGTACGTGGAGCGGAAGTTCGAATTCAAGGCGATGACGAATTTGCCCTCGGCCCTGCGAGAAAAACTCGCTCGCGAAGCTGTGATCGCGCTGCCCCGGGTTGTGCGGCGCCACTTTTCCTGCGATGGAACCGTGCGGTACGTGCTGGGGCTCGGCGCTCTTGACGTTAGCGGCGAAGGGAAGTCGCGCAGCCGGGCCCTGCCGCCAGCAAGCGTCGAAACGGTATTCATGCCGGAGAAGAATCGGCAGACGATCTGCATTTCGACGCAAGCGGGCTGCGCAGTGGATTGCCAATTTTGCCTCACGGCCACGCTTGGTCTCGTTCGCAATCTGACGGCGGGCGAAATCGTTGGGGAAGTGCTGATTGCGCTGGAAGACAACCGCGAGAGGCTGAAACCGCAGACGAACATCGTACTCATGGGCCAGGGCGAGCCGATGCTCAATTACGATGCTGTGATGGCTGCGCTGCGGATTCTGCTCGATCAGAAGGCAGTGGCAATCGCTCCCGGGCATGCTGCTCTATCGACCAGCGGAATCGTGCCGGGTATCGAACGCCTGGCTAAGGAAAAAATCCGGCCCAACCTGGCGATTTCGCTGAACGCCTCGTCCAACGAGCAGCGTGACCGCATTATGTCGATCAATCGGAAATATCCCCTGGAAATGCTCTTGGATGCTTGCCGTAAATACCCGCTGCGGCCACGCGAATGGCTGCTTTTTGAATATGTCCTCCTTGGGGATTTTAATGATTCGGCGGAGGACGCGCGGCGCGTGGTGCGCTTGCTCTCGGGAATTCGCGCCAAAGTAAACCTCATTCCATGGAATCCGGGCTCGCTGCCATTCAAGCGGCCGGAGCCGCGGCGCGTTCGGGAATTTCAAAAGGTTCTGATGGATAAAGGCATTTTGGCGTTCGTCCGCGAGTCGCGCGGACAGGACGTAATGGCTGCCTGCGGCCAACTGGCCCTCTCGGAAGCGGCGTCGGCAACGCCGGTCGCGCAGTAGCAGCATGTTTAACGCGTTGCCTATCTATTCTTGATTCCGATCACGGCCATCATGCGCCCGGTGGTGCGTTCGCGGCGATAGCTGAAGAATAGATCCGTGCGGCAGGCTGTGCAGTGATTAGCCAAAAAAATCCGCGCCGAGGGCACGCCGGCATCCTGGAGAATCGCGCTGTTGGCGGCCATCAGGTCCAGATTCACGCGCGGTGGCTCGGGTGGATGGCCGGGAGGCTTCATAGTGAGCCACGGCAGCCAGTTGGGATCGTTCTCTCCAGTTGCGAGCGCGTCAAATGGGCCGTCAAACCACTCGGGCGCGTTTGAAAATTGTGCGTTGAATTCGCGCGCCACGTCATCACCCACTTCGTAGCAGCAACGGCCGATTGCAGGACCGATCGCGGCAATCACGTCTTCCGGGCGCGTGCTGAATTCCATCTGCATGCGGCCCAGGGTTTTCGCGGCGATGCGGCGCAGCGTGCCCCGCCAGCCGGCATGAACAGCGGCCACGGCGCGAAGCCGCACGTCCGCCAGGAGAATTGGAACGCAATCGGCTGTTTGGACCGCGAGCAGATAACCTGGCTCGCGGGTGAAAAGCGCGTCACCCTGTGGAGCGTCATCGGAACATGCGCGGGACGCGTCGACGCGATGCGGAATGTCGGAATGAATTTGGCGTAGGGTGATGGCCTGTAGGTTCGCTGCGCCGATTGCGCGAAAGAATTTTCTCCGATTGTGATTGACGTTTTCGCGCCGGTCCCATTCCGCGAATCCGAGGTTGAGAACGCGCTCGGGCCCGTTCCGCAAATCGCGTGGCCGATTACCCGTGGACCGTCGGGCGGACGAGACCAGTTCGCTTTGGCCACCTGGACGCGTGCTAAAACCGTGCACGAGCCAATCGAGATGCGCGAAGGGCGAAGCCTGCAAAATCCGCAGCCCACCCAAGCGGTGAATCTTCCAATCATCCTTTCGGGAAACGGCCGCGGAAATATGGCGGCGATTTTGCGGCGGTGCCCCAATTTTCTTGGCGGTACTCATCGACGGAATATCATGACATTGTTCGAGGACGCAGTCGAAGAGAGACTGCCTGGCACCGGATCGACCGATACGAAGCTCATCGAACCCTCAGGTATAATCCGGCTGCGCGCAATTGCCGAACGGGGGGCCGATTGATCGTCGGGCTGGGTCTGGACATCGCCGAAATCGACCGCATCGAAGCGGCGATACTTCGCCACGGCGACGCGTTCATCCAGCGGCTGTTCACCCCCGAAGAGGCCATGTACTGCGAGCGATTCCAGAATCGTTACGAACGCTATGCGGGGCGGTTTGCGGCGAAAGAAGCGGCGATGAAAGCGCTCGGCACGGGATGGCGGCATGGGATTCGTTGGCGCGATATCGAAGTCACGCGTGAGCCAAGCGGCAAGCCGACGCTGCGCCTGGCGGGCGTGGCGCTTCAGTTTGCCGGTCGCATGGGTGTACGGAACATCGTGCTTTCGATCACGCATAGTGGCAATTGGGCGGTCGCACAGGTGATTTTCGAAAATTGATGTCGAGTTGCCGCGTTATTGGGAGGGACCGTCACCGATGCAGATTTCGTGCCATTCATTTGCGGGATGCAATCCCGCAACGCGTGCCTTCAGATAATTTCCGGTAATCACTTCGGTCCAATCAGGCCCCTGGCGCTTTAAAGTCAATCCGCGGAGCCTACGGCCCGCTTGGGATGCCCGAAAATCCGCGGATTTCCGCTGGCCCAGGGCGCGCAGTTCGCGGGCACGCTCGCGAATTTCGATGGGATCAACTGTGCCGGCGAAGTTCCGTGCCGCTGTGCCTGGTCGGGCGGAAAATGAAAACACGTGCAGGTACGTGAAAGGAAGCCGCTCGACGAACGCGCAGGTCGCGCGAAAATCCTCAGCGGTCTCTCCTGGGAAACCGACAATGATATCCGCTCCAATCGCGGCATTGGGCTGGAGCCTGCGAATGAGAAGGATGCGCTCGGCGTAATGCTCGGCGCGATACCAGCGGTGCATGGCCCGCAGGATGCGGTCACATCCCGATTGCAGCGGAACATGGAAGTGAGGTGCCAGACGGTCCGATTCAGCGATGAGCGATACGAACTCTTCCGTGACGTCCTGCGGCTCAATGGAACTAAAACGAAGCTGCTCGATGGACGTTTCGTCCAAAATGCGGCGGACCACATCGGCGAGCGTCGCGCGCGGCGTAAGATCGCGGCCGTAGCTGCCAAGATTTATGCCACTGAGCACGATTTCCTTGGCCCCCGCCGAGCAAAGCCGACGCACCTCGGCAACCACGTTGTCAGCCGGCATGCTTCGGCTGCGTCCGCGGACGAAGGGAATCACGCAATATGAGCAGCGGTTATTGCATCCGTCCTGGATCTTTAAAATCGGGCGCGTATGATCGCCAGACGAGTCCTCATTCGAGTCTTCCGCCGACGCGATCTGAATCGTATTCTGGGCCAGGATATCCGCTGTAAGAATCCTCGCCGGGCCGCGTGCGAGCGAAAACGCTCCGTCGGAAAGATGTGTCACAGGGATAAAATCGCGTACCGGCTGCGCGGCTGCTGCATCGCCGGCGGCGAGCCGCGGAATTTCGGACTGGTGCGAGTTTCCCACCACCCATTCGATCCCGTCGAGCGACGCAAGCTCTTCCGGAGCGCGTTGCGCGTAACATCCGGTGACGATAATGCGGGCTCCGGGATTAACGCGGTGAATCTTGCGCACCGCTTCGCGCGTTTGGGAATCAGCCGCGGCCGTGACGGTGCAACTGTTGAGCACCACCACATCCGCGGAGGCATGGTCCGTGACCAGGGACATCCCGCGCGCGAGGAGCCCTCGGCGGATCGCCGACGCATCTGCTTCGGTGGCGCGGCAGCCGAAATTCTCGATGGAAAACGTGGTCATTTGAAAGAGGCGCGGAACAAGCCGCAAACGCGTTCACAATTATAGCAGCGGGGCAGGAGCCTGATTGGTGAAGGAAAACCTGGATGGCGAAATTAACCTGCAAACAGCACGACTATACACCGACCCGGCGTTGATAACACAGCAGGATCAAATCGGCGCGGCGGCGAACGCCGAATTTGGCCAGCAGATTTGAAACGTGGAATTTGACGGTGCGCTCGGAAATCTTCATCTTCTGTGCGAGTTCTTTGTTCGCCAGGTTTTCAAGCAAACCGGTGAGAACCTCCTGCTCGCGCTGACTGAGGTCAGTCGCGCCATCGGGGTTCAGCCGTCGAGCCTGCCGTCCATTCAAGATCGAGTCCACGAACCGGGAAAGCACGGGGCGAGGTACCCAAATCCCCCCGGCCGCCACTTGCGGAAGCGCCCTGGCCAACTGTTCCCGCGCCTCGGCGTAGGTGAGAATGCCCTTTACTCCCTGCCGAAGCAGCGCGTAGCTTTCCGATTCCTTAAGGCGGTCGCCAACCACGAGGAGTTTCGCGTTGGAGTTGCGGTCCAGGATATTGCCGAGCAGCACCCCGGTGGCCTGCCTCGCCGCATGAGCGTCTACAACATAAACCGATGCGCGGGGCACGTCCAGATTGCGCAGGTCCGGCGCGAGCATCGAATCCAATTGCTTCGCCGTGATCTGGAATCCGCAGTCCTCCAGCAGGCGATGGAATTCACTCAGAACCATCGGATGCGGGGAAAGCAGACAGACTTTTAGGCTATGCTTACCGTTCTTGCCCATCCTGGGTTCAGGCTAGCCCAAGTGACAGGGTGGGGCAAGAATCAGCGCAAGGGGTGATTTCAAACCAGGTACTAGGCCGCCCTGAAACAGCCGACTGGCTCGGATTCGGCCGCCGGCGGCATCAAACGTCGGCCAGGAAGCCCGCCTCACCCTTTAGCCTTGGCCGTTTGGGTGGGAGGCCGGCTTGTCGAACCTTATACAGAAGCGCTCGGTAGCTGATTTTGAGTGCTTCGGCGGTCTTTCGGCGGTTCCAATGATTTGCCTGTAGCGCCTTCAGGATGACTTCTTGCTCCATCTGGAGCGTCGCTTGCTTCGCGATGTGCTTCAGCGGAATGTTTGCGTCCAGCAGCGCTAACTGAGGTCTTGCGGCTGGCCGCTGATGTTTATCTGCCCAAAGCGCTTCTTCCGAGCCAAGAATCACATACCGCGCGATACTGTTTTCCAGTTCCCGAACATTACCGCGCCACTCTCGTTCTCGCAGCAGGCGCAATGCTGTATCCGAAAGCGGAGCCGCGTCCCGCTGGAAGCGCTCGTTAAACTGCCGCCGAAAATACTCCGCGAGCTGCGGAATATCATCTTGCCTTTCCCGCAGTGGCGGCAGTTGAATAGTGATGACGTTGATGCGGTAGAGAAGATCCGAACGGAAGGCGCCGGTTCCGATCTCTTTTGAAAGATCCCGGTTCGTGGCGCAAATCACTCGCGCGTCCATGCGCTTTTCTTCAAAATCCCCAATCCGTGTAAAACTGCCGTCTTGCAAGACGTGGAGCAGCTTGGCTTGCAGGCTGGCATCGAGCTCCGCAATTTCATCGAGAAAGAGCGTGCCCCCGCTGGCTGCTTCGATCCGGCCCGGCTTGGCAGAATGCGCGCCGGTGAAGGCTCCTTTTTGGTATCCGAATAGCTCACTTTCAAGCAGTTGCCCCGGAATCGCGGCACAGTTCACTTTGACGAAAGGTCCATTTGCCCAGGGTGACGCGCTGTGAATATAGCGCGCCAGAACTTCCTTACCAGTGCCGCTTTCACCGAGAATCAGGATTGGAACGTCCAGGCCCGCTGCGAGCCCGACCTTGCGCCGCACGGCACGCATCGACTCGGAAGGGCCGAAGTACAAGTCTTCGGGCGGCAATTCCGCTCGATACAGTGGTCGTGAGACTCTCGCTGTCGCTGGTGATGCCATCGGTTGGCTTCGGTATGACTGACTCGACGCGGTCCCCCAAAAGCTCGTTTGGGTGATGCACACGCGAGACCAAATTCCTCCAAGCTTGCGTCGCTCCGAGCTTGCGAAAGCTCGGTTGTAGAAAATCCTAAATGGCTGAAAGTGAGAGATTTATCCCTGGATTGTGCCTGGGATCATTGAGGTCGATCTGGAGGAGTACCCAAAACCGGGTGCAAATTCTTGGCACTCGCGGGAACCGGGATTCCCAAGTTGCCGATGTCGTAATGCCGCGCCCTAACGGCCTGGCTCTGCGCGGTTCGGCCACACCAACCGAAACTACGGCGACCGCCTGCCTATATCTCCGGTCCTTCGCCGCGAATGATGTCGTAGCGTTCAATAACTGCCGCGACTCCGGTTGTTTGATGGTCGTCATCCGTGCGTTTGTCCACTCGAACCACTCGGCCGTGGGCACGCACAAAGACCTCGGAGCCGCGAGTGATTTCGGCGGGCAGCGTGAGGGTCAGATCTAGTTCTGCTCCCGGGGCCACATCGTTTGGTACGGTGAAGTAAACACCGCGAGTAGAGATGTCCCGAGTACGGCCGTGCTGCGGCTTGGGCTCGCGGCTCACGGGCACGCGAACATTCACCGGAAGTGATAGATCGTACCGACGCGCAGTGCGACGCTCCGTCATCCCTGCTGCTCCTTCTGGGCTAAGTTGCAGTGCACAGGATTGCCCCCAAACCCGTTACAACCAGCAATCTCCGCGCCAAAGCCGGAGCTTCCGTCCGATTGAGACATCGCTCCATCGCGGCAATACTCTCGGCGGAAAATGCAGCCCGATAAATTGGCGTGCATCCAGCAAGCCCTTTGAAACCAACACACAGTGTTTCGTTTTTCCAATTCCGCTCTAGCGAAGGCTATTACCTATTGTACGCGGGAGAGATTCCGCGTGCCGCCTAGTTCGTGCAGATACTAAATCAAGAAAAGTTCTAATGGGTAGCGGTATTTCGTTGAATGTGCTCTACATATGCAACTTTTTTCTCCGCCGAAATCAGCGAGAATGCGCCCCGCCGAAGTGCGCGGCATGCATGCCGATGCGAGATTGACCTTAGTTCACCAGGATTCGCGCGGGCGTTTTAAAGACGTCGAAACTCTGTGGCAGGGAAGCAATCGAAAATCTGCGGCATGCTCGCGTTCGCGCAAAGCTCGCGCGGTGTGCTTGCAGAGCTTCGCGCCCGGACCAAAACCTCGGGCGATATTAGGAACTGCGGACGGCGGCTGGTGCCGCGGCGGATTGGGTTTCTTTTTCTTTCTCCGCGGCTTCACGCGCCGCAGCTCGCGCCGCGGCAGAGCGGGCGCCGCGGCCCGCGTCAAGATTGAACTGGCGCATCTTGTACAGCAGCGCCTTATAGCTGATGCCGAGCATGCGCGCCGCATCCTTGCGGCACCAGTTGGTGCGGTCGAGAGCGTTGGCGATCGCCTCCATCTCGGCTTCATCTTTCAGGCTGCGAACCAGCGCCTTCAGGCCCTGCTCTTTTGTCGCGGGCGCCGCTTCGCTCGGCGCAACGTGCTGCTGGCTCGCCATCTCGAGCAGTTCCCTCAAACTTCCTTCGTCATCTTCCAAAATGACGTAGCGCTTGATGAAATTCTCGAGCTCACGCAAATTTCCCGGCCATGAGTAGCGCATGGCCGCTTCCAGCAGGTGCTGCGAAGGCTCGGGCGGCTGCTTTTGATATTTTTCGCTGTATTTCACAAGGAAATGACGGAAAAGCAGCGGGATTTCCGACGTCCGCTCGCGCAACGGCGGAATATGAAGCGATAGCACGTTCAGCCGGTAATAAAGGTCCTCGCGGAATTTTCCCGACTGCATGGCCTCTTTCACGTCCACGTTGGTTGCGGCGATCACGCGCACGTCCACATTTACGACCGCCCGCGCGCCCAGACGCGAGTATTGACCATCCTGCAAAACGTGCAGCAACTTCGCCTGAAGGTGCGGAGCCATTTCGGCGATTTCATCGAGGAAAATCGTTCCCCGGTTCGCCAGCTCGAACTTCCCGGGTTTTGCGCGCACGGCTCCCGTAAACGCCCCCTGTTCATACCCAAACAGCTCCGACTCCAGCAATTCTCCCGGCAGCGCGGCGCAGTTCACTTTCACAAACGGTTGCTGGCGCCGCGTGGAGCGCAAATGTACCATCCGCGCGACCACTTCCTTCCCTACGCCGCTTTCTCCGCTGATGAAGATCGGCACGTCCACCGGGGCGATCTGCAGAATCTGCTGGCGAATCTTGATCATCTGCGGGCTGGCGGCGAGGAACGAGATGTCCTCCGTTAGCGCTTCGCAGTATTCCTTCAGCGATTCGTTTTCCGCCCGCAATTCCTGCTTCTGCCGGCATTTCAGCAGAGCTGCATCGAGCTCCGGTTTCTCGAAAGGTTTGGTGAGGTAGTCCATTGCGCCGATTCGTATGGCATCCACGACGGTGTTCACTTCGTTCGAGCACGAGAGCATGATCACGTTCAACGAACGGTCGATTTGCATCAGCTGCCGGAGTGTTTCGATGCCGCCCATCTCAGGCATCAGCACATCAAGTATCACGAAATCCGGCCGCTCGCCCTGCCCAATCCGCTCCAGCGCATCCTTGCCGCTCGCAACAGCCTCAACGGCGAAACCTTCGACCTCCAGGAGCGTCTGCAGGTACTTGCGTATGCTCGGCTCATCATCCACCACGAGAATCTTCTCTTTTTTAGCCATCAAAATTTCCCTGAAAAGCTAGAGGTGCGTGAAACTCATTCCACAAATATGGGCAACAGAAATGAAAATGTGCTGCCGCGGCCGGGTTCGCTATCCACCCAAATCTTGCCGCGATGCGCTTGAATCAGCCGTTTGGTTATCGCCAGTCCCAATCCCATTCCTGATGACGAGGGATCCACTCGCACAAATTCTTCGAAAATTTCCTGATGAAATTCCGCCGCGATGCCGCTGCCCGTATCGCGAACCGAGACGAGCACGCTATTGGGGCGCTGCGCCGATCCCCGCCGCCGCTCCTCGGCGGGAGCGGCATCCGAGATGCGGCGTTCCCAGAAATGTGGCCGCGCATGCAGCGTGACGTGCCCCCCGGGCGGCGTGTTTTTCAGCGCATTGTCCAGCAGATTTACCATGCACTGTTGCACCTTCTGGTAGTCGAAGTTGAATGTGGGCAGATCGGGATCCACCTGGATTTCCAGCCCCACGCCGCCGCGCTGATAGGCGTCCTGCCATCGTCCCGTCATGTCATTTATGCAGTCGCGCAGGTCGTTCTCGCGCAACTGTAGAACCAGCTTGCCGCTCTCGAGCGCCGAGTAGTTCAGGAACATCGATACCAGCCGCACCAACCGGTCGCAACTTTCCTTTGACTCCTGAAGAATTTCACGCTGCCGCGGGCTTAACTTTCCCAGTGAGCCGGAAAGCAGCATGTCGTAATACCCTTTCATCACGGCTAGTGGCGTCTTCAGTTCGTGCGCGGCGGATCCCAACAACACGGTCTTTTGGCGGTTTGCTTCTTGCAGGCGCAAGTACGCTGCAAGCAGATTGCGGTAGGTCGCCTCGCGCTCCTGAAGAAGCGATTGCACCGTTTCGCGCATTTCCGCCTCGTCGTCGCAGGGCTGTTGAGAAACGGGTTCGACATAAACTACGAGCCAATCCGGCTCGGGCAGCCAGCGAACGCGCGCGCGGCTTCCCGCTGCGGCCCATTCGAGAGGCAAAATCACCTCATGCATGCCTTCTTCAAGCTTCCCTAGGACCTGCTTGCGGTCAACGTGCAGAATGTCGCGAAAAAGGTTCAGTTCATGCTTCGATTCGGTGCCGCACGCCCGCAAGGCATCCTGGGCGTGCGAATTGGCGAATAAGAGCTGGCCAGTGCGTTCAGCCACCAGGAGCGGTCGGTCCACGGCATCCAGGAGGCTAGCGATCCATTGGATATTGATTGGCCCAGCCGCCGTTTTTTCGGCCGTGCTACTTCTAGACAACCCACCCTCCCATTCGAACCCGTTCAGGCGATAATGCAAAAGACTCTCGTGATCATCTGGGAGAGAATCTGCCCGCGGAAGCGTATGCTCGCAAACGCCTTCAGGGGTGTCAATGGTAAATGCGCCCTAGCATTGCACATTCGCGGAAACGGATTGCAGCAAAGCAGCAGGCTGAGCATCATTCCGTAACCGATCCCATCCCGCTCGGACATCCTAAATACAACATTACAAATGGCTTACTGGTCATGCGATTTCGGCCTGCCGCTTGCTCGTAAATTTCAGCCCTTATCTAGTACTACTACTTGGGTACCAATGGCCGCAAAAGAAGACCTCATCGAGCATCGCATGGCGATCTCGGATTTTTTTGAAGAGCGACGGCGGTCCCAGCGGCTCCGCCTGCAGATACCGCTCTTTATCCGTGGGCGCGACGCGCAACGCGACCAATTCATGGAGCTCGCCAAGACGCTCAATATAAGTGCGCTGGGCGCATTCATTACGTGCCCCCGCGCGTTAGTAGTGAACGACGTCGTCACCCTAACCATACCTGCTCCATCAATTACGTCTTCCGCGCTGGTTCCCGCCGGCATGCCCCCGATTCAAGCCAGAGTTAAACGCCAGCATGAGGCTGGGGATGTCTATTTAATCGGCGTTGAATTCCTTAAGCCGATCGGATAATCGGGCCGGATCTGAGCTGATCCTTGCTGCGCTGACGCTTCGCACAAAGTGGAACTGATTTTCACTCGGATACGATCGTCCGGCGGGTGACAGGAGTTTCTGCCACTGATAAGCAACTGAAGTGCCATGACTTAGCTCAAGCAATACGACGCTTCTTATCCCCCGCATTGGACTATTCCGTGCTAGAGTGAAGACGCCCCCGCAGGTGCCCGTGACGTCTCGGGCAGGCCAATATAGCTCTGGACATTCACATAATGCCCCAGCCCGGCGAAGCTTTTCGGCCGCAGCCATCGGCGGAGGATTCTTTTTTCGAGCTGCTTATCGAGACCCTGGAGGGCCTTGACGAAGCGGCGCGCGGACAATTCTTGCGCCAGTTTTTTCGCACTGTGGCGCAGATTGACTTTACGGAAGCGCAAAGCAACGACTACTGGCGTCACATTCTCGAGCGCCGCCAGGAAATCTCCGAGCGGCTCGGTCGACGGATTTCGCTGAAGACGGCCATCGTGGACGTACTCGCCTCAACGAACGTTCTCCGCGTCCCCGTCCTGGTGGAATTTGACGAGTTCAAGAAACTGCAAATCAATGCGGCGACGGATTCCCTTACCGGTCTCTATAATCGCCGGCTGTTCGACGAGTATTGCGACAAAGAGCTGATTCGCGCCAAGCGCTACAGCCAGCAATTGGCCATCGTCATTCTCGATATGCACAAGCTCAAGGAGGTGAACGACCGGTACGGCCACCTGGAGGGCGACCGCATCTTGCAGCATGTGGCGCGCACGATACGCAAGACGCTGCGCGCCTCTGATTTTGCTTTTCGTATCGGCGGCGACGAATTTGCGCTCCTATTGCCACAGACCGATTCCGAGCAAGCACTGGCGTTGTGCCGTCGCTTGCGCGCGCAATATGAGGCCGAGCTTGCTCCGTTGAATTTAAATATCGGCGTCACGGTGGATTTCGGAATCGCGGTCTATCCAGAAGATGGCGAGCAGAAGAGTGACCTTCTCGGTGTCGCCGACCGGCGCCTCTACGATCTGAAGCACGCCACAGGCGGGGGCGCTCGGGTAACGCCAATTCCAGCTCCCCCTCAGCCGGAGTCTACCCCGCCTCCTGCCGAGGAACACAAAGCACCGAAAATGGCCGCTGCGCCCGCCGAACCACGCGGCAATGCTCCGCACGCGCAAATCGAGCGAAAATGGGAGCGCGTTTCCTTGGCGGGAACGAAATCGCACGCGGTTCTGACCGATCTCCAGCGGAAGACGGCGAAAGTCCTCGATCTAAGCTACGGTGGAGTCGCGCTGCAGTTGGACCAGGCCGAAGAATTGCCGCAGCAATTCAATGCTGTCTTGCACGTGCCGATCCTGCCGCCCGTGCGCGTAATTCTGCGCAAAACCTATGCTGTTCCCACCGAAGGCGGCCACACCCGCGTCGGCTGCGCCTTTGTGTCCTAAATTATCTCGCCGGTCGAAGGCGTTCTCTATCGTTCTTGCAGATACAGGTAGGCACCGGTGGCAAATCGGCCTACGAGGCGATAGGATGTATCTCTCGTCCGGTCCCTCGCGGATCAAACCGCTTAATTTCGGCGTATGTCCACTCACGCTGCCATCGCTGCTGTCTCCGCCAAAGCGGCAGGCCTCGAAGAATGGATGCTCCGTGTGATCGATCGCGCCGCCAAGGTGCAACACGGATTTGATATCGACGACGTCCACGATCTGCGGGTAGCGATCCGCCGCTGCCGCACGATGGCCGAGGTCCTGAGTGAGGTCAATCCAAGTCCCGGCTGGCGCAGGCTCAAGAAGGCGAGCGGCCCGATGTTCCACGCGCTCGGTGAACTGCGCGATGCGCAAGTTATGGCAAAGCTCGTGAAGCGGATTGCGCCTCGTCGCGATCCGGTGCGTCGCCACCTATTGCATATGCTCTCGGACCAGGAGAAGCAATGCCGTGCGGATGCGGCTGACGCCATCGAGCACTTCGACCGCAAATTGTGGAAACGGTTGGCCCACAAACTGGACCCCAAAGCCCGATTTTTCCCTCTCGAAAGCGTGGTATTCCAACGGCTGGCCCTTGCGCGCCTAAACGACGTCGCCCGCCTTTATCGAATAGCGCGGCGCCGGCGCAGCAGCCGATCGTGGCATCAACTGCGTATCGCCATCAAGCGCTTCCGTTACGTTCTAGATAATTTTTTGCCTCGCCGGTACGAGCTTTGGGCCGATGACCTGAAGCAACTACAGGACGCCTTAGGCGAGCTCCACGACCTCGACGTGCTGCGCGCGACGATTCGCCACGAACGTTCGCGGCTCGATTCCACTTCGCTGAGTGTCTGGTTGCAAAAGATCGATGCCCAACGGAAGTCGTTGCTCTCCGAAATCAATTCGAAACTCGGCGGCTCGCAATCGCTCTTGATGACCTGGCGCGCCGGCCTGCCGCTGCATCACGCGCTGTTTGTTGCGCCCGCCGGTCAGCGCCAGCGCCGTACTGCCTGAGCTCTGCCCTTCCTTCAATTCCGGCGGGATTCAGCGATCTTCTGATGACGACGCGCAGTTCCCGCTACTCACTCAATTCGCGTAGGATCTTCGGCGGGACCATCCACCGCAGATCCCATCGGCCCTGCGCGCTGGCTTGCTCCAGGCATGCCGCGCCGGCTTTTTTCATTTCCGTGAACGCTGTCCGTGCTCCTACCAGGTAGGCGATCATCAGGTCCAGGTGCGGCGCGTGGCCGAAGCAAGCGGCTTCCTTGGCCCGGAGCCGCGCGATTTCGCGCATCGTTTCCGCGGGATTGTCACCGGGCTTTAGACAATCGCTCACGCGGATCCTTTCCACGGGGAATCCGAGCGCCTCTGCAAAAATCTCGGCGGTCTGCGCGGCCCGCACGTACGGGCTCGTGAGGATCGCATCTGGTTTTGCGCCCAGTTCGCGCAGTCCCAGCGCCGCGGAACGCGCCTTGTGCACGCCGCGAGCGGTAAGCGGTCTCTCGGGATCGGGCGGGCATTTCGGATCCGTGCGATCGACGGCGATGCCGTGGCGTACCAGATACAGAATCATCGTTACGCTACCTTTTCGGTGTCTTTTCGCTGCGCGCGTCGGAACTCCGCCTTCAGGTGAAATTCGTGCTCGAAGAGGTCCGATTTGCGGTCCAGCCCGGCGAGATCGAGCCGCGTGCCCGCGGCCGCGCGGATCAGGAAAATCGCGCGGCGGCCGGAGATTTGCACGTCCACTCCCGCAATCCGCTGTGCGTGTTCTGATTCCAGTTTTTCGGCGATACGCAAGAGTGAAGTAAGCATGCGCAGCTGCCGGCGCCGTTCGGTATTTAAAGCCGCGTACGACGCGTGCTGCGCCTGCGGCTCCGACTTGCAATTGTGATAACGTACGAGCGCCGCCACCATGTCCCTGCGCCAGCCGCGGACGCCCGGAATTTCGCCGTTTCGCGCCAGATATTCTCCATGCCGATGGTGCGCTTTCTTGCTGACGAAGTGCCCCACATCATGCAGCAGCGCGCCGGCCTCGAGCAGCAGCCGCTCTTCCTGCCCAAGCCGGTGCAACGGACGCAGTTGATCGAAAAGCGCGAGCGCCAGCCGCGCCACTTGCTCGCCGTGCTGCTCGTCATAATTCATGCGCCGCGCGAACCATCGCACGCCGGCAAGGAATTTGGCTGCGCGATCCTTGTCCTCTTCGGTTGCAACTCCCCCTGAATACTGCTCCGCCACGATCTGCAGCAATAGGCCTTCCCGAACGCCGACTCCCGGGACGACCATGGACCGCAGGTCAAGCCACTTCGCTACGGTTGCGAGAATGATCGCGGCGATCCCGACGACTTCAGCGCGATCCTTGCGCAAACCGAACATGCGCATGCGCCCGGGCACGTCCAAATCCAGAAGCCGCCACATCTGGTCCTTCAGCAGCCGCACGCTGATGGTCGGCGTTCTCTCCATCGGCGTACCCGCGGCCAGGCGCGCTAGGGCCTCCGCGTTTCCGCCGCAGGCGACGGCGATTGCTCGAGAAAGGTTCGGTGGCGAAGGTAGCGCGCTTCGCAGCAGCGCTATCACGTGATGCTGCAACCGGCGCGCGGCGTCTTCGTCGATCCGCCCTTTGATCGAATACGTTTCCATCAGCCGGATCGTGCCCAGCGGCAGCGCCACGCGCCGTTGCAGCGCGCCGCGGTCGAAAAAGTTCATTTCCAGGCTGCCGCCGCCCAGATCAAAGATCAGCTTCGGTTGCACGCGCTCGCCTAGCGCCCAGCGCACCGCCGCGCACACCAGCCGAGCTTCTTCCTCGCTGCTAATCACTTCCAATTCAATTCCGGACTTCCGATGGATCCGTTCGAGCAGCTTCCGGTAGTTGCGGGCTTCGCGCGCGGCCGCCGTGGCCACGGCGCGATACGCGCTTACGTGATAACGATCCATCTGGCTGCGGAAGCGCCGGAACGCCCGGGCGGCGCGTGTGATCGTCTCGTCGTCCAGAATGCGCCGCGTAAACGCGTTGTGGCCCAGCCGCACCGCCGCGCGTTCCGTCTCCAGAATCTGAATGTTGTCGGGAGAGGTCGCGCGCGCAATCGCCAGCCGTATCGCGTTCGAACCCGCGTCCACCGATGCCAGTTGGAAGGGAGCGGCCACTGGTTTCAGCGCCAGAGGTGCGCCAGCGCGTGCGACGGCCGGTACTGCGTGCCCCGGATTCCCAGATGCGATGCAATCTTCTTGCGCAGCGCGCGGTTCACTTCGGCGACGCTCGCTTCGCCGTCAATTTCCAGGAAGCCGTGCCGCTTCGAAAGGTATTCGAATTCGCGCTTGATCATCGATTGGTAGCGAATAAACGACTGGAACAAGTCATTCGATAGGGACATATCCCGGCCCGATTCCCAGTAGCTGATCGTCTGCGACTTCTTAAACTCGCGGTCAAACGCCACTTCCGGCCGCACATCCAGCCAGAAGGTCAGATCCGGCCGCAGCGCGATTTCGTAAATTCCATGCAGATAATCGCGGTCAATTCCGCGCACGGCCGCCCGCGCAATCAGCGTAAAAATATAACGGTCGGCCAGCACGATCAATCCGGATCGCAGCGCCGGAAGGATGCGGCGCTCGAGCTGGTCGAAAAAATCCGTGCTGTACATCAAGGCGAGCGTCAGGCGCGTCACGGCGTTCTCCGCCAGCAGCGCGTCGATGTCTTCTCCGACCAGGAACGATCGCCGCAATCCCATCGTCTCGACGGCGAATCCTTCCGATTCCAGCCACTCGGTCAGGAGCGATATCTGCGTGGAACGGCCCGAGCCGTCCGTTCCCTCCACTACGATCAGGCTGCCGCTCAATTCCTCCGGGTTCACGCCCGGCAAGGGCGTCCCGTAAAATCGCGCGCCGTCATTCACTCGTCCGTTCGTTGCCTTTGGCGCGGCTCTTCCCCGACGCCCGTTTGCCCGGCCCGCTTCGGCTCCCGTCGAATTTTTCGCTGGCGTCATTTCTTCTTCTTGGGCGCAAATCGCTTCAATTCCACGCGCTCGGCCAGCAGCGTGCGCATCACCTTCTGCAGGCGGTTCACTTTCATCGTCCCGTCCATCACCACGAAATGATCGGTTTCAACCATCTGGTCGTAATTACTCAGGATGCGATCTTGGAAAATGCGGAAACTCTCGGCGCGATCCAGGGAAAGCCCCAAATCCATGCCGGCCTCGTAGTACTTCAGCTTCGGCCGTCCGGCGGTGATGCGGTTCACGGCCACGTCGAGCGGCGCCCGGAAATAAAACGTGATGTCCGGCACTGGCGCGAAGCTATAAAGATTGCGCAGCCAGTGTGGCGAACATCCTCGCGCCGCATCCCGCGCGAACGCCGTGTAAATATAGCGGTCCGCGAGCACCAGATAGCCGCCGTGCAGCAGCGGCAGGATTTGCCGCTCGCATCGGTCCGCAAAATCCGCCGCATGCAGCAGGGAAAACGTGGTGGGCGTCAGCAACCGCCGCTGTTTGCCGCGGCGCGTCGCTGACTTTACCAGTGGCGACGAATTCCATTCCGTGAAATGAATCCGGTAACCGCCAATTTCCAGCCATCGCTTCAGCAGGTATAGCTGGGTGCTTTTGCCCGAGCCGTCAATGCCCTCCACGACCACCAGCGCGCCCGGAAATGCGCGCTTCGGTGCGGGCGCCGGCTCCGCGGCGGGCCGCGAAACGGCGGTTATGTCTGGCGCGCTCGTAGCCATCCGATAGACCCAAATCTTTCCTCATCTTACGTCCGAAGCCCGAGCCGCCGCATGAAAATTGTGTTACATCCGCCTGAAACGATCGTTTCCCCTGGCCGTGCCTTGTCAAATGTGATATAGATGCCACCAATGCGCGTGGATCGATTTCTGCGTTCCGCGGCGTTCTTGCTGCGGGGGCGGCGATCGTCTCGGGACGATCTCAAGGGTGTACTCGCGGGCCAAGCGGAACGCCCTATAGGGCGAAATTTCCTGTCATCGGCAAATCTTGCTTGCGCTGGCGCGGCCAGCGCGTCTATCCACATGCAGCTTCAAGCGGTTAGTCATGTTTTCAACGGCACCCAGCGTGCATGAAGGTAAGGCTAGAGAAGCTTATGCGATTATTGAAATGCAGTCTCGTGGCGATTGTCGCTCCTGTTTTGCTGGCGGTGGTTGGCGCGTACGCCGCCTCGAACTCGCAAGTTCCGTCGAGCCAAGTAATCCTGCCGCCCTCCACGTCGATTCACGTAATTCTAAATTCCGCCCTTTCCAGCAATCGCAGCAATCCTGGAGACCATTTCGAAGCCACCGTTTCCCAGCCGGTGGTCATCAATGGCAGGACGGTGATTCCGAAAGGCGCCGAGGCGAGTGGCGTCGTTGTCGATTCATTGCCGTCCGGAAAGATGGAAAAGCGCGCTCATTTGCTCGTGGCGCTGGAGACGGTCACCGTCAACGGGAACGTGTACCACATCCGTACGGCCTCAAACGCACGAATTGAAGGTCACCACCGCAACCACAACCTCAAAATGATCGGCAGCGGGGCCGGAGCTGGCGCGATTATCGGCGCGATTGCGGGCGGCGGTGCGGGAGCATTGATTGGCGCCCCGATCGGCGCGGGCGCGGGCACGGTGGGCGCGCTCTTCACCGGCAAACACGATATCCGGATTGCGCCCGAGACTCCCATGACGTTCAAGCTCGCGCGGCCGGTTTCCATCAACGTTAAAGGTTGAGGCAGTCAGCGCCACGCGGGACCGCGTCACGTCGCTGCGGCGCGCCGTTCCGCGATGCGCCTCTGAATCATCCAGTCGCGCTGCTTTCCGAAATCTCGCCTGCAATTTCTCCGCGGAAGTGCTAGCGTACTGCGCGGGCCGCGATCGGCAGCCGGTGCGGCCCGCCAATTTCCACCCGAATTACGTGCTCGCGTCCGATTGCGGAGGCCAACGCTTCGATGCCCGCCAAATTCGCCCAAGAGTTGATCGCCACGCCGGGGAAAAAGGTCAAACTCGACAAGTGGGATCCCGAAGACACGCTGGGCTGGGAAAAGAACCACAAGATGAAAGCCAGCCTCGCGAAAACCATCGAAAAGCTCGACGCCTTGCAGTACCTGCTCTACGCCGAGCGCAAGCGCGCCCTGCTGATCGTGCTTCAGGGGCTGGACGCGGCCGGCAAAGACGGAACGATCCGCCACGTCATGTCGGGCGTAAACCCGCAGGGCTGCCGCGTCACCTCTTTCAAAAAGCCGACATCGGAAGAATTGGCTCACGACTTCCTCTGGCGTGTCCACAAGGCCGTGCCGCCCATTGGTGACATCGGCATATTCAACCGCTCGCATTACGAGGACGTTTTGATCGCCCGCGTCCACAATCTCGTTCCGAAGGAGGTCTGGTCAAAGCGCTACGACCAAATCAACGATTTCGAACGCACTCTCGAGGAAAACAACGTCAAAATCCTGAAGTTTTTTCTGCACATCAGCAAGGACGAGCAAGAGCGCCGGTTTCAGCAGCGCATCGACGATAAAAACCGTCAATGGAAGATCTCGGAATCCGATTTCGCGGAGCGGAAGTATTGGGACGACTATACGAACGCGTATGAGGCGGCCCTGACCCAATGCAGCACGCCGCACGCGCCGTGGTACATCATTCCTTCCAATAAAAAATGGTTTCGAAACCTAGCCGTCTCTCACATCATCGTGGAGACGCTCGAAGGCCTTCACATGAAATTTCCGCCGCCCACCGTGGATGTGAGCAAAATCAAGCTGACGTGATGGCGATCTGGGTAAGCGCCGAGCGGAGAATGGAGTTCGCGCTCAGGCGCATACCCCGATGAAACGGCCTGGCTCTTCTTCAAAGGAGTTGGCCGCCGGCCGGAAGCTGGCGAGCGCGTCACGCACTCATCGCCCGCCCCGGAAACCGGATGCTGCGCGCTTTGTTACTCGCGGGGAGATCGGCCGGCATTGGCACCGAACGCAGCCCACTCGTCCGCGATTCTTCTGTTTTGCGGGTGATCCCTAGCCGTTCATCTTCGAAGACCGGCGACCGCATCATGCAGGCCGCGCGTCTGGCCAAATCGGTGCGATTGTCCACGCCGAATTTGCTCAGCAAAGTCGAGATGTGAAACTTCACCGTTCGCACCGTGATGTTCAGCTTCGAGGCGATCTCTTTGTTTTCTCGATTGCAAATCACGGACTGCAGAATCTGTTTCTGGCGGGGACTCAATTGCGTACTGCTCGATGCCGACCGGCCTTGCGCCAGCAACTCTTCCGCTCGCGCGATCAGGCGTTCCGATAGCATTCTTTCGACCGGCGCGAGAATCGCGAAGTCGCTTGGTTCGGCTCCGCGGGCCATGCACTGCATCGCCAAGAGCCCGGCGGCGCGTTCCACCGTAAATTCAAGATCCTCATCCGAAGCGGCCCCAAATTGCGCCACGCCGGTGGATCTCTCGCAAAATATTAATGAATTGGGTTCTTTTACCGCACGTGCTTTTGTCCGTATCCGCCCTGAAAATACGGGACCTTTCTTCACGGGTTGCCTTCCCTTGCTTCACCCGATCTGGGGCGGGCAAAGTGCTTGTTTTTCACTGCTCTCAAATTTGAGGTTGCTCGGGCAGGACGACCTGCCGCTCGATGTACTGCTCTACGTGCCCCGCGAGGCCTCCCCTGGCTGCAGACCCCATCGAGAACACGTTGCGTGTTCAAAATGAGACAAGCGCTGGCCCGGCCCGCAGCTAAGTTGCCAAACTTTGTCAATCCTGTAAACTCTTGCGTGCGAGTAGATGCGTGGAAGCTTTTAGGCCCAATATGTCCATCGCGATAGGTAGAAAGTGCCACCTCCCGGAATTTTCTGCTACGGGAAGTGCTTTTTCCACAAGGGCTGACAGCGCGCGCGACTGTTCGCTTCATCCGCAGGTTCTCCAGAAAACCTTCACGCGTACTTGTTTTTCCCTGCACGCGTGCGAGACAGCACTCGCCTGTCTGCTCGTGCTTTTCGTAATCGCCGCTGGGTCGCCAATCGTACAGGCTCAGTTGCCTCCGCTCCAGGCGCCACCCAGTTGGGGACAAGTTCCCCAAGGTTCCGGCGCATGTTCGGTCGGCAAGACCTGCTCCGAGCTGGCGCCGGGAATGATACGCAACGCTCTTGGTCCCTCGCCCATCGACCAGGAGGTGCAGGCTCTCACTCGCCTGTTGTCGTCCCATGGTGATTCCAACGCGACGGGATCCCGCGCGGCAGATTGGGGAGCGTCCGCCTTCAAGCGCGCAGGCGCGGACCAGGTTCGCATCGAGAAATTTGGCGCTTCGAGCACCGGCGCAAACGTAATCGCGGAGATTCGCGGCCGGTCGGACCCGCGGGACTACGTTCTGGTGGGAGCGCTGCTCGACCCGGGCGATGAAGATCCCATCATCGTCGCCCGAAACGCCGCGATGCTCGTTGACGCGGTGCGCGTAATTCATGACACGGGTAACCTCCCGCGCCGATCCATAAGGTTTGTACTTTTCGGTGCCGCCGGATCGAACCCGCGCGGGCGCCTGACGGGCGCGCTGGCTTACGTTTCGCAGCACCGCGCGGAGCTCGAGCGTGCCGCGGCAGCCCTGGCAATCAGCGCGGATGGCGGCTATCTCGATGGCTTTTCTCTCCAAGACAGGCCGGATATGCTCGCCCGCGTTCGCCAGGCGTTCGAACCTCTTCGTACTTTCGGCATTCACGATTTCAGCGAGCGAATGGTCATCCCGACGGCGGTGACGCCTTTTTGGCTTGAGGGCATCCCCTCTTTAGTTGGCACATCCCACGCGATCACCGGATCGGGCCAACCCGCCGCGCCAGCCGCATCGACCGACACGGAAAGCGGAAACACCGAGTTGCAAGAGCTAAAGCGGTGCGTAGCTGTAGCTTCGGTGGCGGCATACGCTCTCGCGGACGCGGACTCCAGAATTGGGTCGCGGCGCTCCCGCTCCGAGGTCGAGCAATCCATCAAGGCTATGCGTTTGCGCCGCAAGCTGAAAGCAGCGGGCCTGTGGGAGAAATGGAACGCGCCCCCAACTGCAAGGGCTCGCTGAGGTAAGCTGCGGGTACCGCTCTTTTTGGGAACTGTGCCGCTCAAGCGTTTACTTCTGGAACGGCTGGTGTGCAGGGCGGATTTCGCCGCGCCCCGAGCACGTATAGAATACAAGGCATGATGGTCCGGGGGGCAAGCGAGCGGGAATTCACGGCGGCTGGCGCGGGAGGGCATTCGCGCATTCTGGCAATCGACTACGGCCGCAAGCGCATTGGGCTGGCGCTCTCGGATGAGCTCGGGTTGACGGCTCGGCCATTGACGGTGCTTTCTCGGATGAACCGGCGCGACGTTCTGCGCCGGCTGCGCCAGCTCTGCCGCGAGCACGGCGTGGCACGAATTGTCGTTGGGCACCCGGTGGATATGAGCGGCGCCACCGGCGAAATGGCGGAAGAGGCCGCGCGGTTCGCGGCGCGGCTTAAAAGGGACCTGGGCATCGAAACCGAATTGCTCGACGAAAGGCTGACCACCTGGGAAGCGGAGCAGACCGTGGCTCAAGCGGGTTCGGCGCGGCGCAAAGGCGAGCCTATCGATCATATAGCCGCAGCCATCCTGCTGCGCGAATACCTCGAAAAACGCCGGCCGGCCGGGCTGACCACCGCTGGAGGCAGGGTATAAGAAGAATATGTGGCGTAGACTGGGACTCTTGGCATTGTTGGCGATTGCGGCGGCGGGCGCCGGGGCCGGATGGCTCGAGTCTCAGATCAGCCGGCCCTATCGAGGGCACCGGCCGGACAAGGTCTTCGTAGAGATACCTCATGGCACGTCGCGCTGGCGGATTGCCGGTATTCTCCGCCACGACGACGTGATCCGCAGCCGCGTGGCCTTTGCGCTTTTGAGCGCCTGGCATTTCCGCAAAAGATTGCAGGCCGGCGAATATCTGATCGACCGCCCCATGGATTCGCGCGAAGTGTTTTGGAAAATCGCGCACGGGCGCGTGTTCGTCCACGTTGTAACGGTGCCGGAAGGCTGGACCATGTATGACATTGCGAACGAGCTGGAGCGCCAGGGCATTTGTACGCGCGCGGATTTTCTCGCCGCGGCACATGATACTCATTTGATTTCCGATCTCGCGCCGCACGCTACCAGCCTGGAAGGCTTCCTTTTCCCGTCGACATATGAATTCACGCGGCACACGACGTGCGAAGAAGTCGCGCAACGCATGGTGGAAGATTTTCGCTCGGTGTGGGAATCGATCGGCGCGACGGCGCATCCGGCCGATCTGAGCACGGAGCAGGTGGTTACCTTGGCCTCGCTCGTCGAGCGGGAGACCCCGAACCCCGACGAACGCCCGCTGGTGGCCGGGGTGTTCTACAATCGCTTGGCGCGCGGGTATCCGCTGCAGTGCGATCCCACCGTGCAATACGCGATGGCCATGGATGGCGAGGAAGTGAAGGACGTGAAACCGGCGGATTTGCGGGTCGATTCGCCTTACAACACGTACAAGCATCGCGGATTGCCTCCTGGACCGATTGCCAACCCAGGAGAAGCCGCCTTGCGCGCTGCCCTGAATCCGACACATTCCGATTACCTCTATTTCGTGGCCAACGGCCGCGGCGGCCATTTTTTCAGCCGCACGCTGGCCGAGCAGGATCGCAATATCAGCCGGTTGCGCCGCCGGCTGGCCGACATGGAAATCCAGCCCGCGAAACCGCGAGGCGGGCGATGAGGTCGAATCACGCGCACGAACGCCCCGGCCAGGGCTCTCCCACGAAGAAAAAATTGATCCTCGAAGCGGCGCGCACCCTCGGAAAGATGCGATTTACGCCGGCGGAAATCGAGCAGATTCGCCGCCAGCTGATCGCGCGGCTCGGCGCAAGCGGAAAAACATCGGAGGATTACATCGGCGGCGTGCTCCAGGAAGCGGGACTTCGCGTCGCGTGGTCCAAGGGGTCGGATGCCGGCCCGGCGGACCAATACGACGATGAATTGGCGGACCTGCTGCACTTTTCGAATCTCGCCGAGGCGGAGATGTGCCTCGTCCGGCTGGATGAACTCTTCCGGAAGTTTCAGTTGCAGCACGAGCGGCGCGGCGAAGAGCGCGTGCGCGAGGTGGCAAGACTTGGCCGACGGCGCGCGGAGATGATCGCCCGCAATCACAAAGTCGATCCCCAAAAACGTGCCGAAAAGCAGGAGGTGGCGCGCTGGTTTGGAATCTGGCTCGAAACCCCGGACGCGTTCTTCGATTGGCTCGAAGTCCGCAAGCAATCCCCGGAATTTCAGCAAACCTTTCCCGATAATCTGGAAGGGGAGATCTAGATGTATCTCCTGGATGTGGAAGCACTCGATCTGGGCGCGGACGTCCGCTCGGTGGGCGTCGATCTGGTGGAAGACGACGAGAATCGCGAGCCGGTCCATGGCGGCGATGCGGCGCGCGTCTGGGCCCGGCTCTTGCCGGTGCTGGCCGGAGATCAACCGTGGGCGCTCGATTTTTTCAGCCATATTGATCGAGTACGCGATTTTTGCCAGCGGCACGGGATCGCGTTTCGGGAGGCGAGCCAGCGATCGATCGTCGTTTCGGCCCCTCCGCCGGACAAGCTGGAATCGCTGATCGATCGATTTCAGAACGAGACGTTCGGCGCACGAGCCGGCGGCGCGCTGCCCGGCGCGGACCCGGAGCTCGAAGGCGAATTGGCGCGGCGAGGACTGGATGCGTATCACGCTGCGTTTCCACGCTACTATTTCTGCGCCGTGTGCAATTTCGAAGATGGTTCGCTGGTCATTTTGAGCCACGGGCTTTCGGCCGGTGAAGTGATTCGCCGGGCGCGGCCGCTGCTGCGCGATCTGGACGTCAAAATCCAACTGCCGAATTGAAGGTTTGCCTGATCCGGGCCGGTTGCCACCGTGTCCAGCGCGAAACTTCGGCACTCTCGCACCATTTCCGCCAAAACTGGTGCTCGTAAGTAACTTCATGGGCAAACAGTTGTTCCCTTCCAAAGCGAGCTGAAGGTGCTCGACGAGCATCCCATTCCAACGGCAAGGGCGTTCGTCCGGCGGCGCCAGTCTGGATTCAAGACGATTGGAAGGGCACCGGCGGATCGCGGCAAGCTGCGAAGATTGCTGGCGTCGATGATTGCCTGCCCAAAAAATGCGCGTGTACGGTGGTGACGGGATGTTCCGCCCCGCAGTATGGAAGTGCTTGATTTGCCGGATGGTTAGCTCGTCGCAAGGCCGATTGAGTGTTCCGCCCTTTAGCGGGCCATGCCGAGTGACAAGCGGCGCATGGACGGGAAGCGAGCTGGGCAATCCGGCCAACCGTGACGAGCCGACGAGATTTGCGCTTCGGTCGGAAAACAGGCGCAAGCGCGCACACGGGACGTTCCGGGCACGGTTGCACCGTGGGGTTTGTTTTCCGTGAGTTACGTGTGGTTCTAGTCGAGTGCGTGTTCCGGGTAGCTGCGGCACAAAGCGCGGCGTTTTGGGAAGACCGGCTAAAGAGCTCGAACGACGAAGCGTTTCGAGAATTGGAGAATCCGCAGTTAGGGCCGGGAAGGCCGGGCCTGCAGAAGCGCGCGCAGACCGGATTCTCGTGGCAGAGACTTCCCTGGGGCCGCTGCCGGTTTGACTGGCGGCGAGTTTTTCTTCCGCGCACATGACCACAGATCGACGGTAGCAAAGATGGGGGTCGGAAAAGCTACTGGTCCGAAGTACAGGTAATAGGACTCTGAGAGCGATGCGGTGGGCGGCGGAGCTGGGCGAGCGCGTAGCACTGACGAGCAGTCGGGCTATGCGCGCACATGCGCGAAGAGAACGGTGGAACGCGCAGCGCGGGGCGAGAGATTACGGGCGCCGTTAGTGCGGGAAATGATGAGCGAAGAAACCGTTGAGGCCGTGGCCTTCCTTGGAGCCCCAGGTCCAATACAGGCCAAGGTAGGCATAATTTTCGGTGAAGCCTGCGACGGAATGGCCATAGCAGAAGAGCAACTGGAAACCGGGATTGCGGAAGTAGTAGTAGCCGCCCGCGTCGATGAGGGTGGTAGCGCGAATTTGCGGAGTGGCGTAGCCTTCATCGCCGTGGTGAAAGACTTCCGCGCCCAGGGTCCATTTTTTGCCGAGATCGCGCTGCACGAGCCAGCCTTCGTAGGCGAAATTGTTGTACTGCGTTTGCGGGACGATTTCATAGCCACCGCCGCCATAAGTGGTCCAGGGACCCCAGCTTTTTTGCATCCATAAAGGCAGCTTGAACCAGGGAGTGCCGACGCCGAGGCCTTTGGAATAGCTGCCGGTGGGAATTTCGAGCATGGTGAAGGTGCCGATCATGGGACGGTATTTCGTTTCCTTGAGCCATTCGTATTTCGCGCCGAGTTCGGTATCGGTGATGCCGTAGGCGCTCGGGCCGACGCCGCCCGGAAGATATTTCGGATTGTTTGACGGCAGGATGGCGCCAAGCGGGAAAACGACGTGAATTTGGAGGCGCGGAGCAGCGCCCCAATTGAATTCGGCGGCGGGGCCGGTGGGATCCATCTCGACCGGCGTGCCATCGACTCCGCCGAAAATGTAGAACTCGTAATGGCGGAAATCGACGGGCTCGGGATCGTCGGTTTGGAAGGGCGGGCCGGCAATGACAGGCTTGGCGCAGGCGAGGAGCGCCAAAACAAGCATAAGCGCGGGGCGCTTTAGCATCGATGCTCGAAAGGTCCCCCGGACGGTTTTTGGGCGGGCTTTACGGCGCCGCGCCAAGATGCCCCCAAATCTCTCGCCATGATTTTCGATCTGCCTCCAAGAGTTTCCGGCCGGTCAAAAACTACGTTGCCGCCCGGCCCGCGCGTCAAGGCGCGATACAGCGAATCGCCCGCTATCGAAAGACGATATGCGGCCTTTTGAATCAGAAAGTCAACAGAGGAATGAAGCGGACAGAGTGGGAAGCACGAATTCGGGGCATCGCGGGTGATTGCGAGGCACGGGCGCAGCGAAACGGCTGTTGCGGCGAGGGAGCCGGCGGCGCGTGGCGTTAACGCGCCGGATGCGCGACGCGGAGCAACATTCCGCTTCCGGAGCGAACCGCAACTTGGCCGTGAGAAGCGGCCAGAACGATTTCTCCCTTGGGGTCGGTTCGGCCAGCGTGCGCGATTGTGGTGCCGTCCATACCGTATGCGCCGCACGCCGCGGAAGAAAACACCCAGAATGGCTGCCGCGCCGCTTCGTCATTCAGTTTTCCCCGGCAGCCCTTCGCGGGGTTTTGCGCCACAGGAGCAAGAATGCCGTGGGCCACGAAGTCTCCTACGAATTGTCCGCCGGACGCAACTCTGCCGATTCCGCGATAGACAGTCTCGCCGCCGATTTGCTCGGTGATGTAATCGGGCGGAGGCGTGCCACGGTCAGGCCCCGCAGCCGGAATGGCGGCTTGCTCGACGGCGACCATGGAGGCCAAGGCACGCAGGTGCGCGGAGACCGGCACGATCGTTTTGCCGATCTTCAGGAAACGCCAGCGAAAAGCCACTCGCGCCCCGGCGCCAGTCGCTGGATGGGTGACTTGGACGATCCGGCCGATCACTTTGGCGCCTCGGTGAATTTTCGCGCCGGACGCAAGCGGGACATCCTGCATCACCGTTGCGGAAATTGTTTGTCCGGGTTTGCTTTTGGCTGAGGAGATGGTGGTATCTAGGCGGACTGGGATAATGGTTCCATCCGGAATGGTGACGCGGGCGAATGCCGGAATTAACGAAAGCACCAGGGCGCCAAGGAGAACGCAGGAATATTTCATAGCCGCGACCCCGTATTGAATCATGCAGCGATGCCGCACTGCCTGATATGAATGACGACAGCGGGGTGAAAGTTTGATGGACGAGATTTCACGGGAAGAACGGAGTTGTAGCTAGAACTGGTGGCCGCGCATTTCGTGACCACTCAAAGCTGCGGCGCCGCAAATTGCTGCTCCGCGACGAAACGGGGAGGCGGATCGCGCCTCCCCTCTTTTGCGTGGATTGAGATGCCGCTACGGAATGTAGTAGCGGAACGAGGTGAAGAACATGTTGTTGTCAGGGTTCGGAGCGCAACTGGGGTGGGCTGCGTTGGTGCAGACACCGGTGGCGCCGACTCCTTGCCAAGTGTTGTACTTCTCATACGAGTATTGCAGGCCCAGCTTTACGGTGCCTTTCGGCCCCGAGTAGAAGCTGTACCACAGGCCGGCAGTGCCCTCGAAGATGTCCTTAATGTTGTTGGCGCAATTGGAAAGCGAACCAGGAGCATACCCGCCTGCACCGGGAGAGGGCTCGGTCCAGCAGCCGGAGTTGTCGAACCCAAGTGCGCCGAAGCCTACGGTCTGAATGGGCGCCCCGGGGGCGCTAAAGAATTGGGTGCGCTCGCCGTATTCCTCGCCCGCGTGGAAGTAGACGTCCCACTTGGGATAGTGAAACGCGAGCGTGGCCAGTCCCTGATAGCTGCGAACCGTGGCGAACGTGCCGTTGGGCTGAATGGTTACGTCCGGCGTGGCCCCAGCGCTGCCGTAGCGGCCGACGCCATTTCCGACCAGCGCGTGAAGACCAAGGTTGATGTGGCTATTGTCGAAGGGGAACCAAGCGTTCGCGCCGCCGCCACCGCCCACGACGGTATTGTTATAAGGCGCGACGCCGGCGGGGAAAATGCGGTCTCGAAAGGTGCTGACCAAGCCGAAGACCTCGTAGTGCCCGAATCCCGGTTGAAAGGCAGCCTTGAAGATGAAATCGGGCGTTTCATTGAAAGAGTAGTTAGCGAGTGGATTGTACAGACCCCCTGCGACACCCGCTTCGCCAAAGAGGAAAGGAACGCTTGATCCGGCACCCTTGAAAGTCGTCTGTGGTTCTTCAACAGCCATTCCGACCCAAACTTTGTTGTTGAAGTTCTTTACGAAGCGGACGCCGTACTGGCGTGCCCAACTGAAGCCGACGCTATATTGCGCATCGATGGTTTCGGGCAGGATTTCGGTGCGGGGATCGAGGCCGTTCGCGGTTTGGGTGACGAGCGACCACATCTGGCCGCCGGTGATGGTCCAGCCGTTGTCGAAGGCCGCCTGAGCCCAGAATTGGCGCTGGCGGAGGGCGTAGCTGTTGCTCTGGTTATCGTTGGAGGTAGCGGCAGCGGAAAGGAAGTCAGCCTCATAATAGCCGCCGACCGTTGCGTGGTTGAGCTTGCCTTGGACGAGCATGGAGATGCGGGACTGCCGGCCAGCGGCGTTAAATTCCGAGATGTTGTATTGGGATTGCCCGGGCATCGGCTGGTTGGTAAACGGCGTGTTGATGTCGCCGCCGACGGCGCGCTGCCGCCAGACGGATTCCGCCGCGAAGAAGCCTCCGGGAGTGAAGGTGGCACCCTTGAATCGCCAACCGGCGACTTGCGGGGTATCGTCGGGACCGAGAGCCGCCGCATTCGCGTCCGCGTTCGTGGAAACGGCCACGTTGGAGGACGACGTTTCGGACGAAGCGGGAGTGGTTTCGGAATTCGCGGCGGACGGGGAAGCCGATGCTGGCGTGACAGGCGCGGCGGAAGACGGACCCGCCGGCAAAGCGGAAAGATTCTCGCGGGCTGCTCTGGAAGCCTTCAACTGCTGCTCGAGTTGTTGCATTTTCTTCTGCTGATCCTGAAGCTGCTGGGCTTGCATGGCAATGGCGTCGCGCAACTGCTGAAGCTCCGTCTCCATTTCAGCTTCGGCAGGCTCGGCCGGTTTTGAAGCAGGCTTGGCCGCTGGCTCGACGGCCGCGGGTTTCGGGCTCGCGGGACCCGCGCCGTTGTTGTTTGCCGCCCCGCCCGCCGCCATGACCGGCATGGCGAACAGGCCCAGGGCAATCAGTGATGCCGCAAATGCTCGCATTCAATCCTCCTTGAAATTGGGCTGCCGGAAGCAGATTCCGACCGCGGAAAATACACGCACAAATCGTCCAAAGCTCGAACTGGCAGTGCCCCTGCGCTGATGCGTGAACCGTGTCGCACGCAGACAATTCGCTGTTCGCGAGGCTACGGTTTACGGTTCAATGGTGTGTAACTCGAATGTTAAATGTGCGTTACTTCAATCACCGGATGCCGGGAACGTCACGCCGGGATCGCGCAAGCATGGACGACCAAGAAACCGCTCGGACGGGGCGGAATGAAGAGTCCCGTTCGGAGAGCTTTGGTCGCGGATTTACGCGCTGGAGAAATCCGCGATTGCGAAGATCAGGAGTGACGGCCGACGGTCGTTGGAATCAGGCGGGTCAAGTGAACCCGGACGGCGGGCGGACGAGCTGAGTGCGCGGACGCATAAACGGGGGAGATGATGCACGCATGCCGAGCGATTCGCAAGGATTTTTTGGGCGCATCGCGAGTTTGGCGGAGAAGCTCCTTCAAACCATGGTGCGGCGATCGGAGAGACCCGCTTACCAGAGGAGCCGCAGCGCGAATTGCACCTGACGCGCCGTGGTGGACGTGCTGGTGATCTTGCCGGCAGTGGGCGAGACGCCTGACGGCGTGAAGACGATCAGATTGGGTGTGTTGAAATTGGCGCGATTGAGAATATTGAAAAATTCGGAGCGAAATTGCAGCGAGAGGCGCTCGCGCAGCGGGATTTGCTTCAGCAACGAGAAATCCCACGTGGCTAGTCCGGGGCCGGTGAGCGAATCGCGGCCCAGATTGCCGTAAAAGCCGCTGCCGGGAGGAGGGGCGAGGAAAGCCGCGGGATTGAACCACTGCGCCGGCTTTCCGAGAATCACGGGACCAGTGAAGCTGGGATTCTTGAAGGGACGCACTGGATTTTTGTTGTCGCCGCTGTTGGACGGGTTGTAGCTGAGCTCTGGAGTGAACGGAAAACCGGATTGCAGAGTGACGATGGAGTTCACGGTCCAGCCGGAGGCGATCGCATTCGGGATGCCGCCGAGCTCAGCCAGGAAGGGCTTGCCGTGTCCGATAGGCAATTCATAGGTGGCGTTGATGATTCCGGCGTTGCGGACGTCATAGGTCGCGGGGCCCCAATCGGAGCGTAGATCGAAGGGATTGGAGACGAGCCCCGGCGCATTTCCGGCTGCAGTGGCGTTCAGAGAATCGCCGTTATCCAGGTCTTTCGACCACGTGTACACGCCCCGGAAAGAAAGGCCGCCGCTGAAGCGATGGGTGACGTCGAGTTGCAGAGCGTTATAAGAGCTATCGCCGACGGAAAACCAGGCCCAGGCCGGGCCGAGGGAAGGATTCGCGAGCGGCGTGCCGGATGGAATGTAATAGCTGCCGGCGGGAACAGGAGAGCCTGCCAAGGGTGCCGGGAAATTGGCTGGGTATGCTGCTGGACAAGGAGCCGCGGGGCAAATCACAGGAGTGGGTTCATTGTCGTCGAGACTCAACATTTCGTGATAGCCGTGCGAGCCAACGTAGCCAAGGCTCACGGCCGTGTTTGGAGAAAGTGCGTGCTCGATCATTAGAGAGTAGGAGATCAGCGTGGGAGTCTGCATGTTCGGCTGGATGCCCGCGGGCGCGATTTTGGCATTGGCGGGAACCGGCGAGATCGGCAAGGGCAGTTCGGATACGGACAGACCCGAAACGGAATAGGATGGATTGAACGGAGCATTCTGGTCCATGCGATAGCCGAGCGCGTCCTGTAAATCGTAGTACATTCCGAATCCGGCACGGACGACGGTGTTGCTGCTGAACGGAGCCCAGGCCACGCCGATGCGCGGCGCCGGGAGGAATTTGGCGCGGTTGACGGTGAATGCGGAATCGGCGATGCGGGGATTGGTCTGAATCACGTTGTTCGTGAAGATGAAGGTGGCGGCGCGACCCTGCGCTTCATTCCATCCGCTAGTGAATTCATCACGAAATCCCAAGGACACCGTGAGCCTTGGATTTATACGGATGACGTCTTGCGCGTACCAGGCGCCCATCCAAGAGCGCCAGTTCATTTCGGTTGGAGCCGGATCGTACAGAAAGGTGCCAATGTTTCCTTCGAGCATTTGCTGAAGGCCCGTGAAAACGGCCTGGCCGAACTGGGTGAGAGCGAGATCTTCGTTGGAGCGCAGGCGCTGGAACCAGGCTCCGAAGCTAAATTGATTGCGGCCGCAAGTGAGATTTGCGGCGTCTTCGTAAGTGAAGAGGTTGCGTGCTATGGGCAGATTGCTCCCGGTGTTGGTGCCGGCCTGGCTGAGCTGAGCGGCTGGATTCGCCGCCGCGCTGCCCCCCACGATGACGACACCGACGGGTTTCCCGGTGATGAAGCTAGGAACCGACGCGGCGGGAGTGCCGGGAGTGGGCTCGGCTGTGTAGTAGTAGCTGCCACGAGAATAGCCGAGACGGAAGGTGTTCAGGAAGACTGGCGAGAAGACGTGAGTTTCCTCAAGGCTGAACACCTGTTCGCGAAGGCTTTCGAGATCGGTGCTGTAGAGGTTAAAGCTGGTTGGAGTCACGTCGTTGCTGTCGTCGATGGTGTAGGCGGCGGAGAGAGTGTCGTTTGAAGAGAAGTTGCGATCCAGCCGCGCGGTGCCGAAGTCGTCGCGAATCGTTTGCAGGGGATTATTGAACGCTTCGGAGATGCCGCCGAGATCTGGCGCGTTGGGACTGGGCATGGGCCAGAGAGAAAACAGCTGCGCGACGCCGGGTGCGACGCCGACATCGACGAGGCCGGAAGACGGGCACGGATTGGGAGGGGGCGTGACAAGCGCGCAGGGCAAAAAGCCGTTGCGAGCGTTGGCGTCTGGAACAAGATCAACGCCGGTCTGATGGAGGTGCTGGCGGAGGCCCTCGTAATTGCCGAACAGGAACGTTTTATCTTTTTGAATCGGACCGCTGAGAGACGCACCGAACTGATTCCGCTGGAACGGTGGCGCGGAACCTTTGTCGAAGTAATTCGGAGCGTCTAAGGCATTGTTGCGGAGGAATTCGTAAACGGAACCGTGAAGTTCGTTGGTTCCGGACCGTGTGACGATGAGGACTTGAGCGCCCGGGCGCTTGCCATACTCCGCACCGTAGTTATCGCGAAGGACATTAAATTCGCGGACTGCGTCAACGCCGAGCAGTTCTCCGCTCGTGCTGCCTGGCTGCATATTGTTCTCGGCAGCGCCAGTGAATTCGATGCCATTCAGTAAAAACAAGTTCTGTTGAGGACGATTGCCGGAAACCGCAAAATTGTTCCCCAAGGTTGAATTGGAAACACCGACTCCACCCACCTTTTGCGATGTGAAATTGACAATGCCGGGATTCAGGGTGAGAAGCTGGTCGAAGCTGCGACCGTTGAGAGGCAAGTCCTCGATTTGCTGCTTGCCGACGAGTCCAGAGGCGTCGGATGTGGTGACCGAGACGAGCGGCGCGTCGGCATTCACGGTGACTTGCTGATTCACTTCGCCGACTTCCAGAGTTAGGTTTGCTACCGCGTCTTGGCCGACGGCCAGATGAATTCCGGTGCGGACCTCTTCGGAGAAGCCTTGCTTTGTCACGTGGACTTCGTACACGCCTGCGGGCAGCGAAGAAACCTGGTAACGACCGGAGGAATCGGTAACGGTGGTGCGCAGGGCGCCGGTATCGCTCTCCTTCACGGTCACATTCGCGCCGGACACGATCGCGCCGCTGGAATCCGAGACGGTCCCCGATATGGCCCCAGAAAATTGCGCAACGGCATTGGGAGCCCAGAATCCGAATAGCGAAAAAAGCAACAGAACCGAAAGCGGCTGAAGCAAGCGTGCCGCGGGTCTCAAGTGAGCGACGCGATCAGAATGTGCAATACGAAGACGAATACTGCCGTCCTGTTTCCCCATGTATTTCCCCTAATGACCACGATTGAAGGCGCGCCGTAACGCGCGACCGCCCACGCAAGCGCATCGTTGACACGGCGCCGATGCGACTGTATTGTTTAGTACGTATAACATCATTATGTCAACACGATTTTATACGTATAAGCGGGCACTGCTTTTAGCTGTGGTCACGTTGACCGTGGTCTATAGCGCGGCCCGTTCCGCACAACAAAAGCAACCTCGGCTTAGAATCACCGGGCCCGAAGGAAAGACGCTGGTGCTCTCCGCAGATGAATTGAAGACCATGCCACGAACGACGGTGAAAGTTCTGAATCCGCACAACAAGAACATGGAGATATACGATGGCGTCGCACTCGCGGAGCTGCTCCGGTTGGTCGGAATGCCGCAAGGAGAAAATCTGCGAGGCCGGGCTATGACTTGGTATGTCGTGGCGGAGGGATCGGACGGCTATCGCGTTGTTTTTTCCGCGGCTGAGCTCAATTCATCTATCGCCGACTCCGGTGTGATCGTTGCCGACAGGTTGAACGGCGCGCCGCTTGGCGTGGACGAGGGACCATTTAAGATCGTTGCACCGCACGATAAACGTCCCGCGCGGTGGGTTCGAACGCTGAAGGCATTGTGGGTAGGCAAGGCGCCTGAGTGAACCTATACGGAACAGGCTATTTCCGCTGGGATGACGAATTCTGTCGCCGGGCCGCCCGCGAGCAGCGAGGCGGACAATACCAGGCATCCCCGCGCTTGAATTCGGAATCAGAGTAACATTATGATTGCGGGGTTGGATATTTAGTCCAGCAGCTCCGCATTACCCGAATGAAAGACAAGCCACAAGACGCCGGACTGCTTCCGGAGTGTGAATGCGCAACGCGAAGGACGCACGGCCGCTTGTGGCCCGCGTTCAGCAAGACGGTCATCCTAATACTTCTGCTGGGCCTGACCGGTCTTGCCACCTCGGCGAAAGACGGCCAGTATTTTCGTTCGTCCAAAATCCAGCATGAATCATCACTAGCGACGAAGATGAACGTGCCGCCGGCTCCGGTTGTTTTGAGCTCGGTGGAGCTTCAGAAAGTCGTCCGCATCGTCGCGATAAAGCCGCAGAAAACGTATCGAGCGCGGTTGAAACCCGAGCCTTTGCCGACCGAATCGGTGGGCGTCACCGTGGCGATGCAACACCGTTCCCCGCCAGAACCCCTCCTGTAGGACTCCGTTTTTTCACCAAACTTTAACCGAACAATCAGACGTGTATGGAGCGCTCTGCGCTAGAGGGCCGCTCAATGCGAATGGCGAGCAAGGACGGAGACCGTATGAGTGCGGACCGGCTATCAGCTGCTCAGCTCGAGCAGTTCCGGCGGTGGAGTACATGCGTGGTGGCGAGCGCCATCGAGACATTCCGAGTGCGCTTGCCGAATACGGGGTTCGCGGATTCGAGCATCCGCTGCATTTTCCCCGATCAACCGCCGGTGATTGGATACGCGGCGACGGCCAAGATTCGAACGTCGAATCCGCCGATGGAGCAGCGGACGCGCTTCGACTATTACGACCGGGCGGATTGGTGGAAGAACATCCTTTCGATTCCGGCGCCGCGGATCGTGGTGATCGAGGACGTGGATAATCCGCCCGGGCTCGGAGCATTCATCGGAGAGGTGCATGCGAATATTTTGCTGAGCCTGGGATGCACCGCGGTGGTGACGAACGGCGCGGTGCGCGACTTGATGGACATTCACCATACCGAATTTCAAATGTTCGCGGGGAATGTGTCGGTATCGCACGCCTACGCGCATTTATACGATTTCGGAACCGAAGTGAGCGTCGGGGGAATGAGCGTCAAGCCGGGAGATCTGATTCACGGGGATTTGCACGGCGTGCAGACGGTCCCGCTGGAAATTGCGGACAGGATACCGGATGCGGCGCGAAGAGTCCGGCAGCGAAGGAACCAGCTGTTGGCGCTGAGGCGTTCGGCCGAATTTTCAATTGAGAAATTGCGCGAAACCATCCGGGAAACCGCCGTGGCGCAGGAAAACAGCAAGTAGGTTTCGGGATATCCGATTTTTTCCGTTTCTTTTGGGGAGGCCGAAGGTGAGGTCGATCATGCGAAGCGAGACTCGAGTTGCGGCGAAGGCGCACTGGATCGGGCCGGTGATTCTGTGCGGGGCGGCACTGGCCGGCTGCGGAAGCTTCAGCAAACCGAAAGTGGTGGCCGCGTCGAGCGCGCCGGATGTAGCGGTGGTTCCGGTAACACGGCAGAATTTTTCGAACACGCTGCAGATCGCGTCGGAATTCCAGCCGTACCAGGAAATCGACGTATATGCCAAAGTTTCCGGATACATCAAGAAGCTGTACGTCGATTACGGCACGCATGTGCGGCAAGGGCAGTTGATGGCTGTGCTGGAAATCCCCGAACTCAAGCAGCAGATTCAGCGGGATCAAGCGGCGGTCGCCGAAGCGCGCGAAGATTTGGATCGCGCGATTTCCGCCTACAAGGTGGCGCACGTCACCTACAGCCGGCTGGCGGCCGTGCAGAAAACGCGGCCTGACCTGATTTCCCAGGAAGAAATCGACGTTGCGCAGGGGAAGGACCTGGAAGCGAACGCGGCGGTTTCGGCCGCACAGCAGGCATTGCTGGCCGCCAAATCAGCGCTGGCAAAGGATGAGACGCTGTTCGGTTACTCGCAAATGACGGCGCCGTTCGCCGGCGTGGTGACGAATATGTACGCGTACACGGGCGCGCTGCTGCCAGCGGGCACGAGTTCAAACATCGGAAACTCGGCGCTGTGCCATCTGGCGCAAAACGATGTGCTGCGGCTGGTGATTCCGGTGCCGGAGCGGGCCGTACCGGACATTCGCCTGGGCGAGACAGTCGAGGTGAAAGTCTCCAGTTTGAACCGGTCGTTTGCCGGCAAGATCGTGCGCATGTCGGACCAGATCGATCTTTCGACGCGCACGATGCATACGGAAGTGCAGGTAAACAACCCCGCATACGAAATCGTGCCCGGGATGTACGCGACCGTTTCGCTCCCGTTGCACACCGCGAAGAATGTGCTGGCAGTGCCGCTCCAGGCGGTGCAAGCCACGGGCGCAAACCAAGGGACCGTGCTGGTTGTGGACAAGTCGAACCGGATCGAGCGGCGCGAGGTGACGCTGGGGTTGCAAAACACGACGGACGTGGAAGTGAAATCGGGCCTGACCGACGGTGAATTGGTGATCTTCGGAGACCAATCGCGATACCAACCCGGGCAGGTGGTTTCGCCGAAACGCATCACGGCTTCCTAATTCGAGAGGAGTTTTATGTCGTCGTTTTCGCTGAAGCACCCGTATTTTATCGTCGTCGTTTGCCTGTTCGTGTGCGTGCTGGGACTTACGAGCCTGGTGCAGATGCCGGTGGACATGTTTCCGCCGATCGATCTCCCCGTGGTTGAGGTGGCAACGTTCTACAACGGAATGCCTCCGGAACAGATTGAGGCTGACATCACCGGGCGGTTTGAGCGTTTCTTCACACTCGGCAGCTCGATCGACCACATCACGTCGCGGTCGCTGCCGGGCGTGAGTTTGATCAACGTTTACTTTCAAGCAGGCACAGACCCGAACGCCGATGTGACGGAAATCTCGAATTTGGCGATGGCGGACTTGCGCCGCCTGCCGCCCGGCACCTTGCCTCCGGTGGTGGTGAGCACCGGGGCCTCGACACTTCCTGTTTGTCTCCTAACAGTGGAAGGCAAGGGCTTGACGGAGACGCAGCTTCGCGACTATTTGCAATTCGAAGTCCGCGACCAGATCGCGGGCGTGCCAGGCGCGACCGTTCCGCCTCCCTACGGCGGGAAGTACCGGCAAATCCAAGTGTATGTCAATCCAGAGAAATTGCAGGCGAATCAGCTTAGCCCGATGGATGTCGTGCGGGCGATCAACAACTCCAATCTGATTTTGCCGGCGGGCGATGTTCGCATGGGATCAATGGACTATAACCTGTACACGAACGCGCTGGTGCCCAGCGCAAGCACGCTCGAGCAGGTGCCGCTGAAGACGGTGGGCGAACGGTCGGTTTTCGTTTCGGACGTGGGCAAAGCCGTGGATGGCTCCGCGTTGCAATACAACATCGTGCGCGTGAACGGACAGCGGTCGACGTACGTGCCGGTCCAGAAGCAAGGCGGTGATACGAGCACGATTACCGTGGTGGATGGAATCAAACAGGCGATCAAACATTTGCGCGATATTCCCGCGCAGATGAAGGCGCGGGTGGTGTTTGATCAGTCTGTGTTCGTGCGCCAGGCAATTTCGACCGTATTGCGCGAAGGCGGAGCGGGACTGGTGCTTACGGCCCTGATGGTGCTGCTGTTTCTGGGGAGTCCGCGAGCAACGGCTGCCGTGTTTCTATCCATTCCGATCTCGGTAATGGCCACATTTTTTTTCCTGCACATCGGCAACGCCACGATTAACGCGATGATCCTCAGCGGGCTGGCTCTGGCATTCTCGCGATTGATCGACAACTCGGTGATCGTGCTGGAAAATATTTTTCGGCACGTCGAACTTGGCGAACACCCGGCAATTGCGGCCGAAAAGGGCACGAACGAGGTGGCTTTGGCCGTTCTGGCGATCACCATCGCCACGGTCGTCGTTTTCTTTCCCGTGACGCTGCTATACGGCGTGAGCAAGTATTTGTTCACGGCGCTAGCCACCAGCGTGGTGCTGGCGCTCTTCGCCTCCTACTTCGTGGCGGTTTCGGTGGTGCCTCTTTATTGCGCGCACTTGCTAAAGGGCGAAGCGCATCGCGAAGCGGCGGCAGCGGAAGGCGAAGAACCCGACCGGACGGCCCGGCTTTCATGGGGCGCGCGTTTTCACGCGGCGTTCAACGCGAAATTCGAGCGAATGCTCGACAGATACGACGCGACGGTGAAAAAGGCGCTCGATTATCCGAAAACGGTTGTTTTTGGATTTGTTGGCATATTTCTGCTGAGCTTCGCGCTCTATCCGCTGGTGGGCCTGGCGTTCTTTCCGCGAACGGATGCGGGACAATTCGTGATCAACGTGAAGGCGCCCACGGGTACCCGCCTCGGAGTCACGGAAAATTACGTCAAGCAGGTGGAAGGCATTGTCCGCCGCGTTGTCCGTCCCTCGGATTTGAAAGCGATCGTTTCCAACATCGGAATCAATGCCGGATTGGAGTCTTTGACCACTCCAAACTCCGGAATGTACACGGCGTTCGTCGAAGTCGGGCTGAAGGAAGACCACAAAGTCAGCAGTTTCGTATACATGGATCGCGTGCGCCGGGCGATCGGCGAGCAGCTTCCGCAATTGCGGACGTTCTTCCAATCGGGCGGGCTTATCGATTCGGTGCTGGATCAGGGGCTCGCAGCGCCGATCGACGTGCAGGTGAGCGGGATGGATTTGCACGCGGACGATCAAGTCGCGCTCGATCTACAGCGCAAATTCAGAACCATAAAAAACGTCTCCGACGTCTACATCCCCCAGGATATGGATTATCCGACGCTGGAACTGAAGCTAAACCGCGAGCGAGCCAGCGAACTGGGAATGAATCCACGGGAAGTGGTGGACAACGTAATTACGGCGCTCACGTCGGATGTGATGATCGCGCCCAACTACTGGATCAATCCGAAAACGGGCAATGACTACTTCCTGGCGGTGCAATATCCGGACAACACGGTGAAAACGATTCAAGATCTTGAGACGATGCCGCTTCGTGCTCCCGATCTGAAGTTGCCAACGTATTTGGATCAGGTGGCCACGATCACGCCAGAGCTGACGCCTTCCGAAGTGGATCATTATCAAACGGAACGCGTAATCGACGTCTATGTGTCTCCTTCGACGGAAGATTTGGGCAAGCCCGCGACCGCGGTCGAGAAGATCGTGGCTGCAACCAAGATTCCGTCGAATATGCGCATCAACATCCGAGGTCTTGTCAACACGATGAACACCTCGTTCCGGAGCTTCGGGATCGGGCTGATTTTGTCGATTCTTCTGGTGTTTCTGGTGCTGGTGGCGCAGTTTTCTTCGTTCGTCGATCCGTTTCTCATTGTGCTGGCGATTCCGACCGGGTTGCTGGGAGTGATGTTGACGCTGGCGTTCACGAGCACGACGCTAAATATTCAGTCGCTAATGGGCGTGGTGATGCTGACCGGCATGGTGGTTTCCAACAGCATTCTGATTGTGGACTTCGCGAACAAGCTGCGACAAGAGGGACACGGCGTTCGCGAGGCGGTGGCGCACTCGTGCAGGATCCGCCTGCGACCAATTTTGATGACGTCGCTTGCGACGGTGGTAGGGCTGCTGCCCATGGCTTTCAAGCTGGAGGCCGGGAGCGAGGCGTATGCGCCGCTGGCCAGAGTCATTATTGGGGGGTTGATCGTGTCTGTGTTGCTGACGATTTTCGTGGTTCCGGCAGCGTACTTGATGGTTTACGGACGGCGCGAGAAATCCAAACCCACGGCCGCAGTTGCGCTGGCGGAGGGGGGGCAATGAGCGCGGGATCGAAGCTGTTGAGCCTGGCCGGACTGGCGGCATTTCTAGCGGGAGGAGCGTTGGCCCAGCCAGTTCAAAAGCTGACGCTCGCGCAGGCGGAACAACTGGCAATCCGCAATCACCCGCAAATCCAGGCTGCATTGAGCATGGCGTCCGCGGCGAAAGCGCAGGTGACGCAGCAGCGTTCGGCATATTACCCCGTAGCGTATGGAAGCGCCACGGCGGTGGACGCGGAGAACAACAGCCGCATTGCGGCGGGTTCACTGAACAATCCGATCATCTACGAGCGGTATAGCAACGGCTTCATGGTCGATCAACTGCTCACCGATTTTGGGCGCACGCACAATCTGGTGAAAAGCGCGAACTACCATGCGCGCGCGGCGCAAGAAGACGTGGTGACGACGCGAGAAGACGTGCTGCTCGCAGTGGACCGCGCGTACTTTGGCGTGCTGAAAGCCGAAGCCGTGTTGAAGGTGGCGCAAGAAACGGTAAAAGAGCGGCAGTTGGTGTCCGATCAGGTGACTACGCTCGCGCAGAACAAGATCAAATCGGGGCTGGACGTGAGCTTCGCGAACGTAAACCTTGCTCAAGCGCAATTGTTACTGGTACAGGCGCAGAACGGCGTGGACGCATCGTACGCGCGGCTTTCGGAGGCGCTTGGCCTGCCGAATACACAAACGTTCGAACTGGCGGACGTTCCAGTGCCGCCAGCGCCGCCGACGGATTATTCGGACCTGCTTCAACAAGCGATGCGAGACCGGCCGGAGTTGATCAGCCAGCGGTTAAATGCCGCTTCGGCGCATACCTACGCGATAGCCCAACGAGACCTATGGTTTCCCACGATCAGCGCCGCCGGCGCGGCCGGATTGACGCCGGTGGGCGCGAATCAGCTCGCGCCGAGGTACGCCGCAGCCGGAGTGAACGTGAATATCCCGATCTTCAACGGGCACCTTTTTGGCGCCCTGCGGGCCGAAGCGAACGAGCGGGCGCGCGCGCAAGACCAATATCTGCGCGACCTGCAGGATCGCATTGCGCGACGAGTTCGCACGGCGTGGCTCGATGCCAATACCGCGTTTCAGAACCTTTCACTCACGGACAAACTCTTGAGCGAGGCGAACCAGGCGTTGGAACTGGCGCAGTCGCGGTACAAACTGGGCCTCAGCTCGATCGTGGAATTAACCCAGGCGCAGCTCAACCAGACTCAAGCGCAAATCCAACAAACGAGTGCCCGGTACGATTACGACACGCAAATAGCGATTCTCAATTTCGAACTTGGAAACCTGCGCTGAATCGGCAAGGCGCGCGTAACGACTAGCCGCGAGCGTTGCGGCGCTCGGGCGCGAGTGTAGACGGCCGGATGCGGCGCAATGGCAGCAGGCTGAAGAATCTCTGCCGGCAAGGGTCGCAGCGGTAGGCTGGGAATCGGAGAATACGTTTTAGAAGCACCAGCGTGCCATCCGCAACCCGGTTCCGCGGCAGGCGCTCGAGCTCGAAATTTCCGCATCGCGGACAATGAGCAAAGCGCAGAAACGGCCACGCCACGCGTCCGGCATAGAAACGCTTATCGCAGGTGTGGCATCGCCATGGGCGCAGACAGCCCGCTCTCGCGAGCTGGTCCCAGATGCCATTGCGGCGCGACCGAACACAATCCGCGCTTCGACACCGAGGGCAAATCATCTCCCGACTTTTTCCCTGGCTCTAATGCCCGTGAAGACTATCGAAAGTTCGATCGCTGTTCAAGCCGGGTGGTGAAGTTCGTGAGGAGCCGAAGATTAAGATAGAATACGTGCCGAGGATCGTGGATGCCTTCGTACACGGATGCGCACGCCCGGGCGGGAATCGACGCAAAGCTTCCGCAGCTCGAGACCTGGCCGAATCATTTTCCCGGATATGAGATTACGATACGCTTTCCGGAGTACACGTCCGTCTGCCCGAAGACGGGGCTCCCTGATTATGGCGCAATCACCATCCAATACACGCCCGACCGAAAATGCCTGGAGCTGAAGGCCCTCAAGATGTACCTGCTTGCGTATCGCAACCTTGGCATCTTTTATGAGAACGCGGTCAACCGAATGCTGCGGGACATCGTTGCCGCAATCGATCCCGTGCAATGCCGAGTGACTGGAGATTTTACGCCGCGAGGAGGACTGACCACCACGGTTGAGGCCCGCTGGCCTCGCACCTCGGCAGAAGTTCGCCGGACGTCACGAAGCAAAAGAACGGCCTCGCGGGGGAGATAGACTTCCTAGTCCTGCTTCGGAGATAATCTTTTCAACGATGGCGCGGCGAGAGCCGCCGAGGAGGGTTCATGAGTCTGACGCCAAGCACCCCCACCCCTGAGCCGATGCCCGAGCGCGCGGGTCTGCCGCGTTGGGTGGGCGTTCTATTTGTGATTGCTTTCGTCTTGCTGGGTTGGCTGTTTTATTCCACGTATTCCAACAGTCAAGCTCTGAAGCAATCCCAGGATGCTTCGAATAAGAAGTTGGATGCGCTGGCCGCGGAGCTTGATAAAACGAACGCTCGGTTTGCGGAAGCGAAGGGGCAGCTCGAAGTGACCGAGCAGAAGCTCGGGCTGACGGAGGATGAATTGGCGCGGGCGCGGGCTTTGGCGCAGACAGTGCGCAAGCAGCAAGAAGCCAGCGATAGCAATTTCCGCAAGGCGCTGGGACAGGTGCAGGCGGATAATGCCAGCAAATTCGGCCAAGTGAACACGCAGATCAGCAATACACAATCGGACCTGAACGCTACGAAAGCTGATCTAAAAGCCACCGAAAGCAAACTGCAGAGCACGATTGGCGATCTGGGAGTTCAGAGCGGTTTGATCGCCAAAAATCACGACGAGGTAGAGGCTCTCAAAGCGCTTGGCGAACGGAACATTTTCGAGTTCACGCTGCACAAGAGCAAGCGCATGCAACACGTGGGCCCAATTCAACTGTCGCTTCGTAAGGTGGATACGAAGCATTACCGCTACACCATGAACGTGCTGGCAGACGACAAGAACATCGAGAAAAAGAACCGCGATGTGGACGAGCCGGTGCAGTTCTACGTAAGCGGAGCGCGTGCGCCCTACGAGATCGTCGTATTTAAGTTGCAGAAGAATGAAGCGCAAGGATACCTGAGCACGCCGAAGACGGCATCGCAGGCTCCGCCGACAGCTCCCGGAAACACCAGCAGCTCGGCGAATACGCCGGGTCATTAAAGGCAGTACCGATACCGAACCTCGCAAGGCATATTGCAGCGCCGTGTCGGCGGCCTCATGCGATCCTAGAGGCATGGAAGCACGGTGCTGGCATCCCGCCTGTCGTGTGGGGACCATCCGGATGTTGCCCGGGAGGCGGTCGTGAAGTCTAGGCGGATTCCGATCTTCGGTTCAAGTTTTCTTCCAGCGTTCGCCGTGGCCGCCGGCTTGCTTGGCGCCGGTTCGGCGCGCGCGCAAAGTTCTGCAATCGTGTCGCGGTTACCGGCGCGCACAGTGGCCTTTGTGGAATGGCGTGGCGCGAAAGCGGTCGCCGGCGAGGAGGGGCAAAATCATGTGCTCCAGTTGCTGGGCGATCCCTCGTTGGCGCCGCTCTGGCTCGAAATGGCCGCTGATTTCCAGAAACAAGAGCAGAGCCATGCCGCAGCATCACCGTTGAGCCTGCCCGACATCCTGTCGCTGGTGCAGAATCCGGCAGCCGCGGGAATTATCGAGGTTCCGCAGGCTACGGAGAGCTCCGGCCATGCAGACGCTTCGACCGGCGGCAAGCCGGCGCCTCCGGTTGCCACGTTCGTGGTTTACGACGCCACCGGAAAAACAGACATTCTTAAAAAATGGGACACGGCGGCCGCAGCGAACGGTCCGAACGCGCCAGTCGTGACACACTTCCGTTTCGCTGGCGTGTCGATCGAGGAGCGTGCGAGTAAGACGAGCACCACGTATTCGGCAATGGCCGGCCACTACTTTGTTGCCTCCAATAAGAAGCCGGTGATCGAGGACTTCATTACGAGATTCAGCGGCAACGACGCGCCCACCGAGTCGCTGGCGAAACGCCCGGAGTATGTTGAAGTGCGGAAATTCATCGGCAATGATGGAGCTTTCGATTATTTCGCGCGGATGCCCAACTTGAAGCGATGGATCGCGGCGAGCGCGAAGGGAAAGAATCCAGCCGCCCTGAAATTCATTGACGGGCTCCGTCTGGAAAAAATTCAGGCAATGGGCGGATCCGTGAGCTTCGCGGGCGAAGCAACACGAATACGCGGGGCGGTTCTCGGGAACACGCTGCCGATCGGGCCGTTTGATTTTGCGGGAACGAGCGGAACGTCGTTTCAGACCATGTCCATTGCCGGCGCAAGTCCCGAGTTCAACGTATCGCGGCTCAACTTCGCTGCTCTGTACCGGCTGGTGATGGGAGCAGCGACGACGGTTGTGCCAGAGCAACAAGCAGCCAATCTGCAGTCCGCCCAAACGATGGCGCAGGCATATTTGGGAATGACGATTCCGGATGCGCTCAATTTGTTTACCGGCGAGCTGGCATCCGCGTCGTCTTTTTCCGATGACGGCTCGGAGGAGCGCACCTACGCAGCGACGATACAGAAGCCTGACGCAGTGCTGCACATCTTGCGGACCATCTTGGGAGGCATGACACTGGCGGAAGAGTTTTTCGGCGACGCGACGATGTTGGATATCGCTTATCCGTACCGCGATTCCGCCACGGGACTAAAACGCAGAAAGATGTATTACGTGGCGGTGACACCGCAGCTGCTGCTGGTAGCGCCGCGGAAGGCCTTGCTGCGCGAAACTCTCGAAAGCCTTTCGGCGCGGGCCGGCGCGACGGTGTCGCCGGCGAAGGGAGTCTTCTTTGATCCGGAGTACGCCAAAATGCGGGCGCTTCTGCCGGCACGGCTTTCCGGGCTGGCCGTAGAGGATATGGCGCAGATTCCGTGGAACGCCGTGTGGACCAATTTTGAAAACCGGCTTCAGCAGCCCACGAGTCAAAACCCGCGGCCATCAAACACGCGGCATTCCCCCGATCCCAGCTGGATGAGGCTGATCAAACCCGACGTAATTCCGCGGCATCTGCACATGGCAGTGAGCGGGTGGTGGAAGGATACGGACGGCGTGTACTTTGATTCGTACATCCAGTAGATCGGGCCACCGTTGTCCGGCAATTTGCATGGTGGCGCTGGCTTGTGGAATCGCCGCGGTTTATCCGGCTAGGGGCGGCGCGCAGACTGCTGCTCAGGCGCCGATCGAGAATCAGCCGCTTGCCGTGCGAACCGATTTGGTTCGGCTCGATGTTAGCGTCCTTGATAAGCATGGGAAGTTCGTCGGCGGTCTCACGAAAGACAACTTTCGCGTTCTCGACAACGGCGTAGAGCAACCGATCGCGTTGTTCGCTCCCGTCGAGGCACCGGCGCACGTCCTAGTGATGATCGAAACGAGCCCTGCCGTCTACCTAATCCATGATGAGCACCTCGCCGCAGCGTACGCGCTAACGCAAGGTCTCGATCCCGCGGACCAAGTGGCTCTGGTAACGTACAGTGACAAGCCGCGTGAGACGCTGGGCTTTACCACGAGCAAATCCGCGCTGCTCTCTGCTCTCAACTCGCTCCAGTTCATGATCGGAATGGGACAGCTAAATTTTTACGATTCGCTATCGGCGGTCCTAGGTAGTTTTCCGCCCTCGGAAGGGAAATCAGCCGTGGTGCTACTTACCACCGGGATTGACTCATCGCCTGCCTCGCGCTGGCAGCCTTTGGTTCGACGGCTGCGAAGCACGGACGTAGTGATATTTTCGGTGGCGCTGGGCGGTGTTCTGCGCGACGACAAAAATTCCAACGCAAAACGCCAGAGCCACATGAAAGAACCGCCGCTTGCGAGTGCTCAGGCAGCCGATTCGCTGGGACATCTAACCGGATTTGCGCGAGCCAACCGCGCGCTCGAATTGCTCGCGAGAATCACCGGGGGCCGGGCCTATTTCCCGCAGTCGGACGACAATTTCGCAGCGGTTTATCGAGAAATCGCGGCGGCCCTGCGGCACCAGTACGTATTGGGCATCGTTCCCGCGCGCGACGGGAAATTTCATCCGCTCACAGTGGAGATTCTTCTGGATGGAGCCGATCGTGGCAAGAGACAGCCGCGAAAATCCAGATACAGGGTTTTCTCCCGCGAAGGATACATCGCTCCCGCTAATTGAGATCGCTCCGCTGTGGCGTTCGCGCGCCTGGAATGCAATTTTGCCCGCATCGGCTTGGCTCGTATAATCATCGGACGTCCGAACGGACACAATCAAAGCGATGCGGGAAAGAGTATTGAAACGAATCTCCGTTATTGTCGTTTCAGCGGCGCTATTCATCGGTGGTTGGTCCCGGGTTTCCGCACCGGCGCAAAAGCGAACCGCGAAGCCAGCCGAGCCCACGGTTATCGCTCGCTTTGAGCACGGCGGCAATGCGGCGGAAATTGCGGCGGATTTCATCGATCACCTGGTATTTGTACCAGCACGCGTGAACCAGGGACGGCCGTCGCTTTTCGAACTGGACACTACGGCGCGCCAGTCCTCAATCGATCCGGGGCGCGCCACGGAGCTTGGCCTGGGGAGCCTGAATTCGCCCGTGCTGAATCTGAGCGGACTCGATGTTTCGTTTTTAGAACTCGCGGAACAGGCTAAGCCCGGTTTTGCAGCGCGGTTCGGCCGAGAGTATCAAGGAACCCTGGGAAATGATTTCCTAGGGACCGTGGCAGCCCATATCGACTACGCGCGGCAGACGATGCAACTCTACGATCCGACAGTTTACAAGTACACGGGCCACGGAAAGGGCATCCGCGTGAACTTCGTCGATGGAATTCCGCTGGTGAAAGCGAAGGCGGTGATCGAAGGGCGCGCGATCGATGCCGATTTCGCGGTGGACACGGCTCTCGACGCGCCGGTGCTTGTTTTCGACAGATATGCGCAGACGCATCGCATTTTCCTGCGTAAATCGATTTCGGCGGCGAGCATGCCGATCGAAGGCGCCCAGGATGACGTGCTCGGGCGTTTAGACCGGTTTCAAATCGGCCCCTACACGGCGGAAGCGGCACTGGTTGTCTTTGCGCGGCAAAATCCGCCAACATCGCGCGACCCGAAGCTTGCCGGCGAAATCGGCGCGCAGATGTTGCGGCGCTTCGGGCTGGTGTTCGATTATCCGCGGCAGACCATATATTTCGATCCGAATAGCGAATTTAATAGCGAGGATTTCGAGGACATGAGCGGACTGACGGTGATCGCAAGCGGACCGAATCTAAAGAAATTCGTGATCACCGACGTGCGTCCCAATACCCCTGGCTCCGACGCGGGGCTGCGCAAGGGCGATGTGATTGAAGGCATTGAGGGAGACGCGGCAGCCGACCTATCGCTCGCGGATATTCGCAGGCTTTTTCATTTGCTCGGGCCGCCCTACCCCGTCGTGATCACGCGAAATAAGAAGACCTTCACAGTGCAGCTACAGATGCACCGGCTGCTATAAGCTAGATTCGTACTCGCGGAGAGTGGTCGCCATTTTTTTTAAGCGCGCGTCGGCCTGGGCGAAGACGCTTTGCGGCGTGTAGTTGCCGGAGGAGTCCCGCTCACCTGCCGGAATGCCGGTGAGAATTTCAATTCCCTGTTCGATCGTCGCGACGGGATAGATGTGGAAAAGACCCTTCGCGACTGCCTCGATTACTTCGTCGCGCAACATGAGATCTTCGACGTTTTCCGCAGGAATTAAAACGCCCTGCGTGCCCGTGAGCCCTTTCAGCTTACAAACATAGTAAAAGCCCTCGATCTTCTGGTTCACGCCGCCGATGGGCTGTATGTCGCCCCTCTGATTGACCGACCCGGTGACCGCAAATTCCTGGCGGATGGGAACTTGCGCGAGCGCGGAAAGAAGTGAGTAAACTTCCGTGGAACTGGCGCTATCGCCGTCGACGCCGGAATAGGATTGCTCGAAGCAGACGCTGGCCGAAAGAGAGAGCGGCTTATCCTGCGCGAAGACGTGCCGCAAGTATCCGCTGATGATGTGAACGCCTTTGTCATGAAAGCGTCCGCTGAGGTTCGATTCCCGCTCGATATTAATGATGCCGGCTTTGCCCAACGCAACCGATGCCGTGATGCGAACGGGCTTGCCAAACGCATAGCCGCCGACTTCCAAAACACTGAGGCCGTTGATCTGACCGATACGCTCGCCGGTCGTATCGATGAAAATCAAGTTTTGTTCGACCATTTCGCGGATTTTGGTTTCGGCGAGGTTGTGGCGCTCAATTTTCGCCTCGAGCGCGCGGCGGATGTGACAGGCCGTGACGACTTCAGCATCGTCCAATCGCGCTTCATACGACCCTTCGCGCGCCAGATCGGCCAAGTCGAAAAACCGGGTGGTAATTTTGCCGCGGCGGCCGGCCTGGCGCACGCCATGCTCGAGGATCGCGGCGACCGCGGTGCGGTCGAACGGCAGCAACTTTTCGTCGTCCGCCAGTTTTCGAAGCCGGCCGGCATAGTAGCGGATTACGTCTTCACTCCACTTCATCTCCTCGTCGAATTCGACGCGGACCTTGAAAATTTTTCGGAAATCGTCCTCGTGATCGTAGAGGAGTTCGTAGAGGTCGCGATCGCCAATCAGAACGATTTTCACGTGCACGTCGATGGGCGCGGGCTTCAGGGCCGCGGCGCTGAACGGGAAAAAGGGATCGACCGGCTGAATCTCGAGCTTGCCGTGGTTCAGCGTGCGCTTCAGGGTGCGCCAGACGCCGCTTTCGGTGAGCGCATCGAGCGCGTACATCACCAAAAATCCGCCATCGGCGCGGAGGAGCGAGCCGCCGCGCAAGTCCATGAAATCGGAGCTCCACCCACCGCGCGCGTCGTAGCTGCGATGCACCGTGCCGAAAAGATTCGCGTATGTCGGGATCGTTTCGAAAATGACCGGCGACTTCTCATGCTCGTTGTGGGCGAGGATTACGTTCACTCCATAAACGCGGAAGGGGTCGCGCTCGGGACGCTCCGGTCGCAAAGCGCCGCCTTCCGAGGGAGGCTCGTTATCTTCGCCTTCACGTTCTTTGAACGGGTCGAGGTTGTCGAGGATGTGATGCCGCACTTCCTCAAGGTACTCAGCGATTTGCGCGCTCGGATATTTCTCCTTCAATTCTTCGATGACGCCATCGACGAGAACCGATGCGGCTTCCTGTTCGAGGTAGCTCATTTCGCTGGCGAGTTCGCGGGAAAGCGAAAGCGTGCGCCTGTACACGACGGTAAACTCCTGACGGAACTGGTCGTATTTGCGTTCGAGTTCCTCGGCGGCGGCATTTTCGATTTTCCCGTCCTGCACCATTTTGGGGATTTCCTCGATCGGCACCATCTGGCCATCGAGTACAGGGAAGATTTCAGGAAGCGCCACGGCGCCGACCTGCATGCGACCGAGAGCGAACTGCTCGCGAGCGATGCGGCGGGTGAAATCGTCCATCAATTCTTTTTCGCGAAGAGTGAAGCGCTCAACGATGCGAGCTTTCTGGCGCTGAAAGGGCTCGCCTTCGAAAACCTGCGGGATGCGGCGGCGAAGAAAGTCGATCCCCGAATCGACTTCTTTTTTGAACGCGTTCGCCTGGCCCCGAGGCAGTGTCAGCAAACGGGGGTAATCCGTGTTTTTGAAATTGTTGACGTAGCAACGGTCGGGAGCAGGCTCCACCTGCGGATGGAGCTCTTCGATCATGCGCACAATCATGCCGCCGCGGCTGGTGCCCGACAGCCCGCAGACAAACAGGTTATATCCAGAGGCGTTGAGCTCGACGCCCATGCGCAGAGCGCGAAGAGCACGCTCTTGGCCTATATCGTGCGAAATCGGCTCAACGGAGGCGGTCGTGTCGAACGGGATGGAGGAAGGGTCGCAGCGCCACTTTAGCTTCTCGGGCGGCAGGCTGGCGTTACGCGAGTTGTTGGAGTTCTTCACCATGCGGATTCGCCTAGGATTCCGAAAGGGGCTACTCTAGCACGGCACCCGTGGGATTCGCACCCGGCGGCGGAGCGGTGTGTCCAGGGCGTCCATGGCGCGGGGTGTAGAGATCCAAGAGATCCGCCGCCAAGCCGACGACAATTGGGCCGAGCACGATTCCCGAGGCGCCAAAAACGCTGATCCCCCCAAGAACGCCAATGAATACGAGCAGCTCCCCGACTTGCGCGCGGCCGCTGATGAACCATGGACGCAGAACGTAATCAACGAAGAATACGATGGCTGTGCAAGCCAGCGCGAGCGCAATGCCTTTGCCGGCGTGACCGTTCACCGCAAGACCGATTGCGGCCGGAAGCCAGATCAGAGCAGAACCTGCCACAGGTATCAAAGAAAAAAAGCCCATGATTACGCCCCAAAACAAAGGGGCGTGAATGCCTACCGCCAGAAACGCCAAACCCAGCAGCGTGCCGTGAGCAGCGGCGGCTAAAAAGCTGGCGAAGACCGTCGCGAAGATTATGCCTCGGAGATCGTCGAGAAGCCGCTCACTTTCGAACGCTTGCAGCGGGAGAAGCCGGCGGATTTCGCTGACGAACGATTGTCCGTCTCGAAACATATAGAACATCGCGAAAACGGTAATGACGAGGTCAAAGAGAAATTCGGCCGTATGCCGTACGGCCGTGCCGAGCCGCTCGGCTAGAAACTGCACAGCTTCTTCTCCATAGCGGTGCAACTCAGCGGTCACTTCAGCGGAATTCAATGCGGGAAAGCGTGCCTGTAGATGGACCCACATCCGATTGAACAGCGGGAAGTGGCCGCCAGCGGCGGTGAGATGCAGTGATTGGAGCGCCTCCGCACCCTGGCGCAGAAATACAATCAGGACGAGCACCGCTGGGGCAATCAGAATGACCGTCACGGCGAGTGTACTTGATAAGGCTGCGGGGGACGGCTTCATCCGACCGGAAAACCATTGATATCCGCGATATGAAACGACCACCAGCACGGCGGCCCACGCAAGCGCCACAAAAAAAGGCTCGAAAATGCGAAATGCGAGGTAGGCGATAAGCGCAATTACGCCATAGGAGAGTACCGTCCCCATCCATCTGCGTGTCGCCAGCTCAGGATTCGTCAAAAGAGCCTCGTAGAATTGTGGCAATTTGGATAGAGATAGTGGCAGAGTTAGAGATTGTCAATCGTGCGACAAATGCAGAGCATAGCTCACATTTATCGGGGGCGATTGGGTAAACATTCTACGACAGTACATGAGACTTTTGATGCGCGGAAGCATCATCGCGTGTACGATGCGCGAAGGAGGCGTCCAGCGTTTCTAATCGGCACACGGATGTGTACCGTTGAGCCTGACACTGTGCTAGCGTAGTTGCCGTATGCTTGGGTATCTTAGCGCCACTGGCTATGGCTCCCAGCGGGATCTCGTTGCCACTCAGAGATCTGAACAATGCCACGCGTTAGTGTGATTGTTCCCAATTACAATCACGCGCCGTATCTGCGTCAGCGCATTGATTCGATCCTCGCGCAAACGTACCAGGATTTCGAGCTGCTCCTTCTGGACGACAACTCCACGGACGACAGCCGGTCGATCCTCGCCGAATATTCCTCGGAACCACGCGTCTGTCTGTACTTCAACGATCGAAATTCGGGAAGCCCATTCAAGCAATGGAACAAAGGCGTTCATCTAGCGCGGGGCGAGTACGTTTGGATCGCCGAATCGGACGATTACGCCGATGCACGTTTCCTCGAAACGATTGTTTCCCTACTCGATGCAGATGCGTCGATCAGTTTCGCCTATTGCCGCTCATGGCGCGTGACCGACCATGGAATCGAGGGCTTTGCGGATTACAATTTGCCGAATCGTGCCCACTGGGAGGCAGATTTTTGGATTGACGGACGTGACTTCTTTCGACGTTACTTTGCCTTGATCACGCCAGTTCCGAATGCCAGTGCTGTCGTGTTTCGGAAGGCGCTGTATCAGCAGGTTGGCGGCGCAGACGAGACCCTGCACCTCTGCGGAGATTGGAAGCTTTGGGGCACAATGGCGCTGGCTGGCAACGTTGCGTACAGCAGCCGGTCACTCAATTATTTCCGGTATCATGCAAACAGCGCCCGAAGCCGGACAGCACAGGCGGGAGAGGACGTCTACGAATATCTGCGTATAACTCGATGGGTTCTGGATCGCATTACGCTACCAGAAGCGGAGCTTAAGACCGTTTGTGAAGCACGCGCTAAGGGCTGGGTGCCGGCACTGATGAGCTTTCGGACTCCGGCTGAGCTTCGGCGGAGAATTCTGATGTCTGTTCGCGCCATCGATCCGCATCCCGAGCGCAGGATACTTCGCCCGGCCTTGGCGACCGTGTGCCGGAAAATTCGGCGGCATTATCGGGATGTTCGCTCATTGGTATCAGCGAATGCTTCAGTTTCAAGGGCTGCGTGGCGAAAAGCAGGCGAGTGAATTCACGGTGGCCAGGGTGCTCGGTTGTCGTTTCCGGTATGGAATTCGCGGCGTGAACAGGCTGCAGCACTCACCAAATGAGTCTGAAGTTCGCAAGGTATTTGCGCCATGAAGCCAAACGTTACCATTCTCGTCGACACCTATAATCACGAGCGCTTCATCGAAGAGGCTCTCGTCAGCGTCGTCGAGCAGGACTTTCCCGCTTCGGAGATGGAAATCCTAGTGGTGGACGACGGCTCGACCGACAGAACGCCCGAAATTGTCCGCAAGTTCGCGCCGCGCGTTCGCCTGCTTCGGAAACCGAACGGCGGCCAGGCTTCCGCATTCAATTTGGGAATTTCAGAAGCGCGCGGTGGAATCGTCGCATTTCTCGACGGGGATGATTTCTGGGCGCGAAATAAGTTGTCGTGCGTGGCGGATGCGATGGCGGCCGATCACTCCGTCGGAATTGTGGGCCATGGAATCACGATCGTGCATCGCGACGGCACAGAGCAGGCGGAACTGCTCCGCGATGGATTCCGTTTTAAAGCAAACACCGTCGAAGGAGCCCGGCTTCTTCGCCGGCGCGGCTCATTTCTTGGAACCAGCCGCATGACTATTCGCCGCGAGCTTCTAAGAATGATCGGAACGATCCCCGAAGCAATTCGTGTGCAGGCGGACGAATATCTATTCACCTTGGCAGCTGTTTTGTCGAATGTTCAGATTTTGCAACCAGCGCTGACCTATTACCGCATGCACGAAGCGAATGCTTTTCAAACTGCCACGTTTGATCTCGAAAGAGAGTGTCGCAAACAGCAGTCGTTGTCCGTGCTGGCGGCTGGCATGGTCGGCTTTATCGAGTCTCACGGAATCGATAGGAAGGTTGCGCTGGAGGTGGTCGCGTACACAGCAGCGGTCGCAGAACGTCTTCGACTCACCACTCTTGGCGGATGGCCATGGGATACGGTGAATACGGAATGGAAGTTGTATCGCGTATCGCATCCCGAGGCATCACTCGCGCATCGTCTTTTTAAGACCTTCACGTTAGCCGTGGCCCTCCTGATGCCGCCAAAACGGTACTATGCTGTTCAGCGCCGCCTCTCCGATAGCGCATGGTACCGGCACCTTCGCAAGGTGTTCGTGCCCCCGCCGCAAATGCCACATATCGGCCAGTCAGCGGATAATTCGTGGCGGGTGAGCCGTGTGGACCCGAATGCGTCGAAACTATGATCAAAAAAACGATCCATCGCGCAATTCGAACTTTCGGGCTGGACGTAATTCGTTAGCGGGATGGCAGGGGCGAGATCCAGCCAGATTTTCGCCTCGATGAGATTGCGATTATCCGGTCCGTGCAGGCATGGACGATGACCACCCCAGAGCGGATCTACGCTTTGATTCAGGCGGTGAGGTACGTTAGCGCGAATCAAATTCCAGGGGCCATAGTGGAGTGCGGCGTGTGGAAAGGTGGCAGCATGGCCGCTGCCGCCAGGACGTTATTAGAGGCAGGCGATTGCTCGCGAGACTTATATCTTTATGACACGTTTCGGGGCATGACTGCTCCGACAGAACTCGACGTTGAGTATTCAGGCAAAACAGCCGTGGAAGTGATTGCCAAGGACTCCGCGTATCTCTGCGTGGCTCCACTGGAGACCGTTCGAGGCGTGATGAACAGCACCGGCTATCCGATGGATCGCATCCACTACGTCGAAGGAGAGGTGGAGGAGACGATTCCCGGAAATGCACCTGAATGCATCAGCCTTTTGCGGCTCGACACCGACTGGTACGGGTCCACCAAGCACGAACTGACCCACCTCTTCCCGCGACTTTCCCGAAGAGGAGTGATCATTATCGATGATTACGGTCACTGGGAGGGATCGCGGAAAGCCTGCGACGAATATTTCTCGCTGGGACGCATTCCCATTCTTCTCAATCGAATCGACTGCAGCGGTCGTATTGGTCTGAAACCGTGAACCCGTTGATTCATCGGCCCCGGTCGTCGGCCGGGCACCAACTGGCTTGCTGGTCCTCTGGGCGCCCCACTATTTCCTGATGGCGCGCAGAGACCGAGGCCGAGCGTGAAAATTCTAATCGCAATTGGCGTGCGCCGCCAGGAAGAAGCCGGCGCTGCAGGGGTTGCGCTCAACCACGGGCGGGAGCTTGCGAAGCGAGGGCATCAAGTGGATTGCTGGTTTCTCGACGACGTGCTCCCCAGACCCACGCGGCCGAAGCGCCTTGAGGCGGTCATTTTTGCGCACCGCGTGGCGCAGCGGATTCTCCGCAATAGAAGAGAATACGATGTGGTAAATATCCATGCGCCTTGGGGCTGCGTGTACGGCATGGTGCGTCGCTTCTATCATTCGCCGGAAGCGCCCCCGTACGTGATGACCATGCAGGGAAGTGAAGAACGCTATACGCGCGCCATGCGCCGTGAACATGAAAAAGGGCGGGCGTCCAATTTCGGATGGAAGAATCGCATCTGGCACGGCCTCTACCACCAGAAAATGTACGATTGGTCGATTCGAACGGCCGATTTCGGCGCGGTTGCGAATCGCGAAGCGTGCGTGATGGCTGAGCTTAAGTACAACTGTGAGCCGGGCAGAATCCGCTATGTGCCCAATGGCGTCTCGCAGGAGTTTTTTAAGGGCCGAAGTTATGCGCCGCGCTCGCCGCTGCAATTGTTGTATGTGGGAACGTGGCTCGACCGGAAAGGTGTGTATTATCTAGCCGAGTCGTTTCAGATGCTTGCACGCGAGGAAGCGTCGGTTCGATTGACGGTAGCGGGTTGCGGAAACTCTGAATTCGAAGTGAAGCAATGTTTCGCGCGCGACACGCATGACCATGTAGCCGTAATTCCCTTCGTACCTCGGAGCGAGATGCCAGCCCTGTACGCAAATCACGACATATTTGTTTTTCCTTCATTAGTGGAAGGCATGCCGCTTACTCTTCTTGAGGCGATGGCTTCGGGTATGCCTGTCGTGACGACGACCTCCAGCGGAATGTCAGATGTCGTGGAGAACGGCTTCAACGGAGTACTCGTGCCTCCCGCCAATTCGCTGGAGTTGTACCGAGCCATCCGGAGCCTGTGCGAAGACGCCGAGCTCCGGTGTCGCCTGGGACGCGAGGCGCAAATTACGATGCGGCGCTACACGTGGGAGTGCGTCACTTCGAAATTGGAAGAATTACTGGTGCTCGCCGCGGCAGAGGAGAAGGGACGCTGAGATACTCTGTTCTCGTCCTTCCACAACCCTCTGATCGTTCCCGCGTTTATGAGGGCGGATTGCCGAGCATTCTCCGACATCCATTCTACGGATGGGTTGGGATCCGTCCAGCGCTCGCGCAGCACACAGCCGCCGAGCATGAGGCCATACGTAAATGGGCTGCTGGGCGATTGAGCTTGGTTGAGATCGGAGTGGCCGAAGGCGTTTCTGCAATGGCCATAGGGGCGGCGATGGACCAAAACGGGCGCCTATATTTGATAGATCCGTTCCACTTGAGCCGGGTTCCTGTTTTGAATTTCATTAAGCGAATTGCTCATAAAGCTGTCGAAAGCTCTGCGAGAGGAACGGTTCACTGGATTGAACAATTCAGTGCTGATGCCGCCCGAAATTGGAAGACCGCGATTGATTTTCTGCTTATTGATGGCGATCACTCCGAAGCCGCGGTGCTTAAGGATTGGGAACTGTGGAGCCCGTTCGTTGTTGAGTCTGGAGTCGTCCTTTTTCACGATGCGCGCATCTTTAATGGAGGTTGGACGACTGTGGAATATGGCCCCGTTAAGCTAATCGATCATCTATTTCGGGGCAGTTCGAACAAGGATTGGGAAATCGCGGAAGAAATCCATTCCTTGGTTGTGGTTCAGCGTCGCAAGAAATCGTCGAGGCCGGCTCAAGTGGGCGAGCGCCTTCCGTGATTACCATTGGCATTAACTATTCGCGGATGCATGATTCGTCCGCATGCATTGCTCGTGACGGGGAAATACTGTTTGCGGTGGCCGAAGAGCGGCTAAGCCGGGTGAAGCACGATGCGCGATTCCCTGAGCTAGCGATCCGCGCGTGCCTCGATTTCGTCGGTGTGCGCGCGGACGAGGTGGATTTCATTTGCCAGGGTTGGCCTGCGCCGCGTGTTGGCTTCCTGCACGATTTGCGCTGCTACGCGACGGGCAAGCAGCCCGCGGATTCGCGTGCGCTTCTGAATTCGACGCGCCACTTCGTCAGTATGTGGCATCAGCGCAGCGGCGAAAATCGCTTCCGACAGCAGTTCGGGCCCGCCACCGGAACCTCATTTCGGCTCGTTCAGCACCATCTTGCGCACGCCATCAGCGCGTACGCATTTTCGGGATTCGAGAACGCCGCAATTCTGGTGATCGACGGCCGCGGAGCATCGGAAGCCACCTCGATTTGGCGCGGCCGCAGCGGGAGGATCGAACATCTGCATACCATCCCGTGGCCAAATTCGCTGGGGCTCTTTTACGCGCAATTCACTCAATACCTCGGCTTCCAGCCGTATAGTGACGAGTGGAAAGTGATGGGACTGGCGCCGTACGGCAAGCCCGGGGTCGATCTGAGCGAGTTCATCAGCACTGACGATGATCTCTATCGCGTAGCGGCGCGCCTGTTGCTCGGGAAGGATTCTGAACCCACTGCCGGCATCGAGTCCCGCCTTGGACCGAAGCGCCAACCTGAGTCCGAGATTCAAGACCGTCATAAAGATATTGCCTTTGCTGTGCAGGACGCGTGCGAGCGCGCGATGCTCCAGCTTGCGAAACACGCTGTGGCGCAAGCCGGCTGCCGCGACCTCTGTCTAGCGGGAGGTGTCGCGCTTAACTCGAAGGCGAACGGAAAAATTTTGACGTCGGGGATTGTCGATAAGCTGTTCGTTCAGCCCGCGGCTGGTGACGATGGAGTCTGCCTGGGTGCCGCTCTTACGCCGTACCTCGATTCAGGCGGCAAACTGCCTCTTTCCAGAATGCGGCATGCATACCTCGGAACGGCCAGTGCCGATAGCGAGATTAAAAAGAGTCTCGATACGTATAAAATTCGTTACACGCGCATGGATGATTCGGCGAAGATGACCGCAGAGTTGCTCGCGTCCGGAAAGATCGTCGGCTGGTTTCAAGGACGCATGGAATTCGGCCCGCGCGCTTTGGGCAGCCGCTCGATTCTGGCTGACCCGCGCGATCCTGAGATGACGGCAAAAGTGAACAACGCCGTGAAATTTCGTGAGTGGTGGCGGCCGTTCGCGCCGTCGATGCTCGCGGAAACGGCGGCGGATTATATCGAATCGGCCACGGATTCCCCGTTTATGATCCTTACCGCGCAAGTGAAGCAAGAACAGAGATCGATGATTCCCGCGGTTACGCATGTGGACGGCAGCGCGCGGCCGCAGACGGTGGAGCGCGATGTGAATCCCCTTTATTGGAAATTGATCTGCGAATTTGGCACACTCACCGGTGTGCCGGTTTTGATGAACACATCCTTCAATCTTCGCGGCGAGCCGATCGTTTGTACGCCTACGGACGCCATTCGCACCTTTTTCAGTTCCGGGATGGATGCGCTCGCCATCGGCAGCTTCCTGGTGGAAAAATAGATGGCTCGCGCGCGACAGTGGATCAGCGGAGTTTTTCTCCGTGCTCCCGCGTCTTTCCGGTCTGCTCGCAAATGGCCGGTAGTGGGCGGTTGGATGCACCGATTGAGCCATGCCATCCTGCCGCCGGGAGAGTATTACTGGACGCAGGTGCAAGCTGGACCGGGACGGGGTCTGTGGTTAGAACTGAACCCACGAACGGGCGAGGCATACGTTCGAGGCAGTACAGAGGAAGCTGTTCAGAACTCAATCGCGAGCCTTCTTCGACCGCGTATGGTGTTCTATGATCTGGGCGCGAATATTGGGTTATTCTCGTTACTCGCCGCGCGCATTGTCGGTCCCGAGGGACGTATCTTTAGCTTTGAACCGGATCCCGTGGTTTCGGCTCGTCTGCGTCGCAACATCGCTCGAAACGGGTTTTCGAACGCGACTGTCGTAGACATGGGAGTGTGGTCATCGACCACGAAACTCAGCTTCGAAGTCGCGGATTCTTCTTCACCCGACCGCGGCACCGGGCGCTTTGTTGCTGGGAGCAAAGAAAACTTGGCGGAATTCGACTGTGTAGCCCTCGATGATTTCGTCGAAACACACCCTGCTCCTGACGCGATAAAGTGCGACGTTGAAGGCGCGGAGGTAGAGGTTCTCCGGGGAGCCGAAAAACTGATTCGGAACCATCGGCCTTGGATTCTCGGTGAAATGCATTCCGATCTCAGCGCCCGCGCATGGACTCAGCATTTACGTTCATTTGGATATACTTTCCGATCGGTGGATGAAAATCATATCCTCGCGCTACCCTAGTTCGGCATCTGTCGGTAAAGGAACATGGGGAATTGTCTGATTGCCGTTCTCGGTCGAGGGGAATCGCCCGTCGATGGCGTCGAGGATTACTGCAAATACCTAGGTAAAGCGCTTGGCCGGCGGGGAATACAGCTCGAAGCCGTTCGTGTCCGCTGGGACGAGCTGGGCTGGATCCGCGCACTGCGTAAATTGAGACGCGAAGCTACCGGTTGGCGCGGATCGTGGGTTGTGGTGCAATACACCGCTCTGGCGTGGTCGCGGCGAGGCTTCCCGTTCGGCGTTTTGCTCGCTCTAACGGTGCTTCGCCGGCGAGGAATCCGCTGTGCCGTAGTTTTTCATGAGCCATGTCGCCAAGGCGGAGATCGCTGGATCGATGGTCTGCGCGGCCGTTGCCAGGATTGGGTGGTTCGGCGTCTATATGCCAGGGCGGCGAGGGTAATCTTCCTCGACCCGCTTGAAAAAATTGGCTGGCTCTCCCCGAATACTCCGAATGGGCAGAAGGCATCGTTCATTCCAATTGGTGCGAATCTTCCCGACCCTTCGCCGGAAGATTCCTCGACTCCCGATCGGAACGGAGACGTGAAAACAGTCGTGGTGTTTTGCTTGAGCGGGCCTTCGAATCGACAGCGCGAAATTGATGACATCGCGCACGCGATGAAAATCGTAACGCAACGGGGCGTGCGGGCTCGCGTGATCTTCGTCGGCCGGGGCATCCCGGAAGCGAAGAACGAAATCGACCATGCGTTTTCCTCCGTCAGCGCAGAGGTCGTTCAGATCGGACTTAAAGATGCGGCTGAGTTGCGAACAATGCTTTCTTCCGCGGACGTCATGCTTTGCGTGCGCGGACGCTTGTATATGCGTCGCGGAAGCGCGATTGCGGGGATAGCCTGCGGACTCCCGCTCGTTGGCTATTCAGGAGAGGCCGAGGGCACCCCGCTCGAAGAGGCCGGCATCGAACTAGTGCCGTATCGTGACCGCGATGCTTTGGGCGAGGCGCTTACTACAATCCTCAGCGACCCCGAAAAACAAAAACTGTTGAGTTCGCGAAGTTCGCAGGCCCAGCAAAAGTATTTTTCGTGGGATCAAATCGCGGATTCTTACGTTCGCGTCTTTCGGGACGATAAAAGCAAATTAAAGCTGCTCCTTTACTCGCACGATTGGGCACCTGCCATCGGCGGGATACCCACGTACGTGATGACACTAGCTCGAACTCTGGCGGCCGATCCATGGTACGGAGTCGACGTAACCGTCGTTACTAGAACCTTGCCCGCCCAGATGGATGATCGGGCCCTGCCTTTCCGCGTAGTCCGCCGGCCGGGGCTACTCGGACTATTTCGACTGGTGAAAACCGCTGATGTGCTTCATCTCGCTGGTGCTGCCCTTTTGCCGTTGTTGTTTGGGTTGCTCCTGGGCAGATCCATTGCGGTAGAGCACGACGGGTATCAAGCGATCTGTCCCAATGGATTACTGATCTACGGCGCCGATCGGACCGTTTGCCCAAGCCATTTTATGCAAAAGCACTACTACCAATGCATCAAATGCCAATCAGTCGATCGGGGATATTTGGGAAGCGTACGTGCCACTGCGCTTACCTTCATTCGGCGCTGGCTTACGAAGAGGGTCAATGCAAACCTGATCCCCAGTCACCACGTCGGAATGCGGATTTCCTTGCCGCGATCCAAACTGATCTACCACGGTGTGGCGACTAAAGTCACCCCAGCCACGCCCTTTTCAGCAATAAACGCCTGTATCTCTTTTGCATTTGCGGGCCGGCTGGTCCCCGAAAAGGGAGCGGACGTCTTGCTTCGCGCTGCGAGTCAATTGCGGAAAAGCGTATCGAATTTCTACGTGCGGATCGTCGGCGACGGGCCCGAGCGGAACCGTCTTGAGCGAATGTCCCGGGAACTTGGATTGAGCGATTCAGTCGACTTTGTCGGTGCGGTTCCTGCCGATAAGGTTGACTCCGTGCTTTCGACTGCGCAAGTGGTCGTCATCCCATCCACCTGGGAGGATGTTGCCCCCCTTGTTGTGCCGGAACAGATGATGCAAGCGCGCCTGCTGATCGTATCCGATATCGCAGGCTTGGGCGAATTGGTAGGCGAATACGGGCTGAAATTTCCGCCGGGAGACGCCGCGGCCCTCGCCCGCTGCATGCAGCGCGTTGTTGAAGATCCTCAAGCGGCAGATGAACTGCGTCGGAGCGCACAACAGCATGCAATCGAGGTCCACTCGGAAAGCCGTATGGCCGAAGCGCATGCGACCTTGTACCATTCGCTATTTGCCAAGCGCGCTGGCCGGATCTCGGTAAGAGTCCAAGATGCGGAGAGGTAGCACCGAGCCTAAACGTCTTCCACCTGGCTTCGCCGAGGCAACTCCTTTGCGCGCCAGGTATGTGACGTCACCGTTTATCCAGGAAATATTGAAATCGTGAGCGGCTGCGCGTATCGACGCAGTCGATCCAGGCCGCAGCTGTTCGTGAATTTCTACGGCTATCAGTCCTACGCGCGTGACCCACTTCTCCGCTGTCTGAAAGAGCTCGCCTTCCGCGCCTTCGATATCTATCTTTAAAAGATCGATGGCGTTAATTCCAAATTCGGTCATAAGCCTATCCATGGTCACGGCTCTGACGGTTGATACCACATGGCCATTCCCTTTCGTGCCAGGCTCTTGGGTCTGGAACGTCGTATGGCCTGAACCGTTGTCAATAATGTCGACCTCAGCATCCCTGTTCCACAGCGCGGCACGTACTGGCGTCACATTCGGATAGCAAGCGGTGTTTTTTAAAAGCATGTGGTAGTTCGATGGTTCGGGCTCGACCGCAATGATTTTGGCGTTAGGGTACCTATGCGCGTAAAAAACCGATGCGATTCCGATATTCGCGCCTGCGTCTACGATCACGCTAGGCGGGCGCGCTAAATCACATTCGTACAGGCCTTCCACCAGTATCTCCCTGCATAGGGCGACATCGGTTGATCTGAGGCGGAGGTGAAGTGGATGTGGAAAATTCGGATGTTCGATTCTCACCTCAGTGCGCTTCCTTAGCACTCGGGCTTCCGCGCCAAGCACCAGCCCTTTGAAGCCGAGAATCGAGTAATACATTCTGGGACCGGTGAATAAGGCCAAGTAGATCCTCGCTGACAGCAACGCGAGATTATACTCCGCAACCGCGTGCCGAAAGAACGGCCGGTATCGTTCCACAATCGAGCGATCACAATGTAAAATGCGTCGATGCGTTTACCCGGTACTCGCTCATCCATCCTTACGGACCAGGCGTTCATAGGCTTCTTGGTTTTTTGCGTCTCGATTGCCGTGGCGTGGGAATCTGGGCAGAAAATTGTAGCCGGCGATTTACGTACGCTTGAATTTGCGGCCATCATTATTGCTGGTTGTGGCGTCGCGATCACGATCTTGCGCAACTGGCGCCTGGGGTTCTATGCCTTTTTCCTCTGGATGCTCACTGAGGACCTGGTCAGGAAGTACATGGGCAATGGAACTTTGCTTTTCTTCGGCAAGGACATCTTACTAGCGCTCGTTTATGTCTCTCTTTACATAGAGATCCGTCGCCGGCGCGAAAAGTGGTTTCGCGCGCCATTTTTGCTGTTTCTAAGTCTGTTTTTCTGGCTTGCCGTCGTGGAGGTGTTCAACCCCTACTCGCCCAGCATCCTGTACGGCCTGCTGGGCTTGAAATTGTATTTTTATTACGTTCCGCTGATCTTCGTTGGCTACGCGTTGATCCGTAGCGATGAGGACCTAAGAAAATTTCTTCAAGTCAATGTTGTCGCGGCGATCGTGATCGCCGGACTGGGAATCGTTCAGGCAATCCACGGCAATAGCTTCCTGAATCCCGCCCAACTGGCGCCCGACCTGCAGGATTTGGGCAATTTGCAAAAGGTCACTCCCATTTCCGGACAGATTTTCAATCTTCCGGACTCGGTATTCGTTAGTGTGGGGCGATTGGCCTTTTACCTTGTTGCCGTGTTCGTGATCGCAATGGGAGCTGTCGGATACACATTGCTGAGCTCGCGTCGAGGTCGAAGGACGGGCTTTATCGCTATCGGTACGATCGGCACGGCGACCTTGCTTTGTGGGAACCGGGGAGCACTCCTGTTCGTTTTAGGTTCTGCGATTGCGCTGAGCGCCGCGTTTTTATGGGGCGGTCCCTGGCGTTGGGGCCAGCGATACCGTCTTTTCAAAGCTATTCGTAAGGCTTTGATTGTCGGTGCCCTGGCACTTGCCGCAATAGTTGTAATTTTCCCGGAGAAGACGAGCACGCGCATTAGCTTTTATAGTGAGACTCTGTTGCCCAGTAGTTCTGCGTACGAGCTTTCCACTCGCACCTGGAGTTATCCCCTCCAAAACTTTTTTCTAGCTTTCACGGAACATTGGATCGTCGGAAGCGGCACCGGCACCGCCTCTTTGGGTACGCAGTACGTATCCCACTTCCTTGGCCAGCCGCCGCCGAACTTTTGGGTCGAGGAAGGATTCGGAGATTTGATCGTGGAGATGGGAATCTTGGCGCCTCTGCTTTGGTTCTTGTGGGCTGGCGCCGTGACTTTCTATTCTTGGAGAGTCGTCCGACGACTCCGCGGTACGCGCTTTTTTCCGGTCGCGGTCGGAGTGGTGTGGTACGCGTTCTTAGTTTTGTTTCCCATGACGTACGGATCGCTGTCGCCCTATCAAGACTACATCTGCAGCATTTACATGTGGCTTCTGATCGGTATTCTTTTCAGATTACCGGAGATCGCAGGGCGTCCGATCGCTCCGGTGGATGGTCCTGTTGAACAGGTGAGCGGATCGCCTAATTTTCGCGGAGCGGTACATGCCAGCTAGTTCGCGCGGTGCCATCGCCATCTCCCGCCTCTATAATTCCGGTTGCTGGTTTCCCTTGCTGCTAGTGACTCACCGCGCCTTGATTGAGACTTTCGATAAGGTCCGCTCGTGAGCGCCGCGGACCACCGGCCGCGCATCGCCGTCGTTTCTCCCTTCCTTGATAAAAGCCACGGTACGGAACGCATCGTCGTTGAATGGATCTCGCGGATCGATCGGCAGTTCGAATTCCATGTGTACAGCCAGCGCGTCGAAGACCTCGATCTGTCAAATATAATTTGGCATCGCATCCCCAAACTCCCCGGGCCGCATCTCTTCAACTTCTGTTGGTGGTTCGCAGCGAATCATCTTTGGCGATGGTGGCACCGCCGTTTCCGCGAACTTTCGTATGACGCTGTTTTCAGCCCGGGAGTGAATTGCCTCGATGCAGACGTCATTTCCGTTCACATCGTTTTCCGCGAGTTTCTTCGTCGCGTTCGGGAGGAACTGCGACTTTCGCGGAATCCGCTTCGCTTTTGGCCAGTTCTCCTCCACCGCCGCCTGTATTATTGGTTGATCTGTTTTCTCGAAACCCACATCTATTCCAATCCCCGAAGCATTCTAATTGTGATCGCCAAAAAAACGCTTTCGGATCTGGACCGCATCTACCACCGGCGTGACGGCTGTGTGCTCCTGTACCTCGGTTTCGATCACTCGGCGTTCAATCCGGCGCGACGCAGCGAATTGCGTGATGCAAGCCGCGCAGCCCTGGCAATTCCCGAAAAACGCTTTCAGCTTCTGATGATCGGCAACGACTGGCACAACAAAGGCATCCGCGTCTTGATTGAAAGTTTGGCATTCCTTCCCGATCTGCCGATCGAGTTAATGGTGGTCGGGAGTGAAGCTCCGGCGCCATTCCGTGCCATGGTCGCAGAAAAGGGACTGGAGTCACGCGTCCTTTTTTTGCCGCCGCGCAAGGACGTCGAATACTATTACGCTGCAGCCGATATGTATGCGGGTCCTTCGCTAGAGGACACTTTTGCCCTCCCGCCTGTTGAGGCCATGGCGTGCGGGCTTCCTGTCGTCGTTTCGCGGGAAAACGGTGCATATGAAATCATGACGGACGGAGTAGACGGCTTCATTCTTAACGACCCCACGGACGCGGTTTCCCTAGCTTCGATCATCCGCAAACTGTACGCAGACCCGCGCCTGCGCGACCGCATCGGTGCCAACGCCAATCAGACGGCGCGAAAGTTCACCTGGGAACAAAACGCGCGCGACCTCGCCGCCATATTCGAACAAGTGATCCGCCGCAAAACGCAACCGGATGCCCAGACGCTTACACAGGAATCATGAGCACCTCTTCGGAGGAGAATGTCGCGGTTGACGCCGTGCGCCAGCGCATCCGGGTAGTTGGACTTTTCCCCGAGCTTCTGGGTGTTGGCGGCGTTCAGGAAGCAGGGCGCCTCACGGCGACCGCAATCAGTGAGGTTGTGAAGGAGTGCTGCTGCCGCGCGGACTTCTTCAGTCTGAATGATTCGCGCGGTTCGAGCGCATTCGAAATCGCGGGCCATCAAGTCCCCATTAGCGGGTTTCACCGCGCGAAAATTCGTTTTGCGCTTGCGGGAATCAAGTGCGTGCGGCGAACGATTCAGGAAACATCCACGATCGTAATTGCGGGGCATCCCCATCTCGCGGTTCCCGCCGCATGGATGAAGCGAATTTCGCCCCGTCTTAAAGTGATCGTCATGACCCACGGGATCGAAGTATGGAGCCCTCTTTCAGCCCGGCGCAATCGGGCTCTTTTGCGCGCCGACCTCGTACTCGCACCGAGCCGTTACACGGCCGAAAAGCTTGCGGAAGTGCAGCACGTCCTGCCAGAAAGACTTCGCGTGCTGCCGTGGCCGCTGAATCCGGATTTCGCGCGATTTGCATCCGAATCCGCCAAACTTCCGCTCCCGGAAAGCTTTCCGCTCGGTCGCATTCTTCTCACGGTCGGTCGCTGGTCTGCGTCCGAACAATACAAGGGCTTGGACCACCTGATCGACGCCTTGGCTCGGATCAGAGACGATTTTCTTGATTGGCGGTTGGTTGCTGTCGGCGGCGGTGACGACGTTCCGCGGCTAGCTCGCGTGGCGCAATCGCTTGGCATTTCTGATCGCGTTCACTTTCTTCCTGGATTGACCCGCGCCCAGATCGCCGCCTGCTATGCGAATGCGGACGTTTTCGCCTTGCCTAGCGCCGGCGAGGGTTTCGGTCTCGTCTTCCTGGAAGCCATGGCATTTGCGAAGCCGGTTCTCGGCGCTGCGGTCGGCGGCACGTTGGATCTTATTCAGGACGGCGTGAACGGTATCCTGGTGCCGCCGCGTGATCCGGCGCGGCTGGCGACTGCCATCGCATCACTCTTCCGCGATGAATCTCTCCGTGCGCGAATGGGCCGCGCCGGGGCGGAAGCGGTCCGGAGCAAATATTCCTTTGCCGCCTTTAAGCGTCAGTTGCAACAAATTCTCGACGAGTGTGCTTCCGCACTCAGCTAGAATTGTCGCGAGCTTCTGGGGCCATCCAAACCGCATCCATCGCTCGCCAGGAAAGGTGAGCCGTGCGCATTCTGAAGGTCGTCCAGTTCTATTATCCGTTTCAGGAGAAGGGCGGTCCTGTCGTAAAGGTTCGCGCCTTGGCGCAAGCGCTTTCCGGACGTGGCCATCGCGTGACGGTATTGACTGCTGATTGGGGCTTGCGCGCGCGGAACGGCCACAATCCGCCGCTGGAGAAGTGCGATTGGGGCTGGCGAAGGTTCGAAGCGGGCGTGGAAGCGTTGTATCTCCCGTCCGTTGCCCGCTATCGCTCCCTCACGTTCAATCCGCTTGTGCTACGATTCTGCGGGGCTTCTCTCAAGGGGTTCGACGTGGTGCACTTCTACGGGCTCTATGACTTGCTCGGCCCAGCGGTCGGTTTCTACTGCCGCCGCGCATCGCTCCCGTACCTGATCGAGCCCATGGGAATGTACCGCCCGATTGATCGCGGCCTCGTGCGGAAATCGCTCTGGCACCGCACCGTCGGGCGGGCTTTTTGCCGCGGCGCGTGCGGATTTGTTGCCACTGCGGACCTTGAGCGCCAGGATCTGATTGACGACGGCATCCCATCCGAAAAAATTCTGGTGCGCTACAACGGAGTGGACTCAAATCTCTCCGCGCTCGCGGCCAGCTTGCGCGGCAAATTTCGCCGGAAATGGTCGATCCCGCCGGGCGAGCCGATCGTTCTGTTTCTCAGCCGGCTCATACCCCGAAAGGGCGCGGACATTCTGATCGACGCATTTGCTCGCTCCTGTCCTAACATGGGCCGGCTGGTGATTGCCGGGCCCGAAGGAGAATCGGGCTATCTAGCTCACTTGCAGAAGCGCGCCCGGGATTCCGGAGTTTCGAATCGCGTCATCTTCGCGGGTGCGCTCTATGATCAGGAAAAAATAGCGGCGCTTGCGGACGCGGACATTGTCGCCCTCCCTTCCCGCTATGAAAATTTCGCAAACGTCGTTGCGGAAGCCATGGCGTGCGGCATACCCGTGATCGTCAGTAACTCATGTGGAATCGCGTCGCTGGTGGAGGGAAAAGCAGGGCTCGTGATTCAGCCCACTACGAGTGACATTGTTGAAGCTTTGCGGCGTTTGCTTGCCGATAAGAATCTTTACGCGCATTTCAAGATGGGCTGCCGTGAGGTCACGGACCGGCTTAGCTGGACGAGCCTCGCCGCGCAAATGGAAGCGTTTTACGCGAAGGCCGTCCCCAGTCTGTAGCGCGAATTTGTCAGACGAAATGTGCGAAGTCAGGAGCCGGCGTGAGTAATAACGAACCAACCCTGCGCGCTATTCCGGGACCTGCAACTGAAACAAGTTTCATCTCGCCATCCAGAATTTCTTCTAAATTGCTCCAGCGGACAGGACGAACGTTCTGGATTTTCTGGCGCGCGTGTTCGGCCATACTTTTATTTTCGGTCCTTTTGATGATCTACGCTGCAGGATGGGAATACTCCACGCGTCGGTATCTAGAGGGGTTTTCGGACGCGATCGTGCCCGCGAATTTGGAGCCAGTTGGTCAAATTCAAGCGATTTTAAAGTGGATGTCCGGGCCGGCCGCGGAGGATACGGGTCCGTCCCAAATTAGTCACAATCGCAACCCGGATGATACGCTGAACTACTCGTCGCTTCTGAAAGTCTGCGGCACGGCCACAAATGCTTTCATCAACTTGGCAGACAGCTCGGGGCTTCGTGCGCGCCGGCTTCTTCTGTTGGATTCGAATCGAACCACAGTTCACGTCGTAGCGGAAGTTTTGATTCGCGGGCGGTGGATCGTAGTAGACCCCGTTTTCCGCTTCATTCCGCGCGGACCTGATGGTTCTCTTCTTACGCGGGAACAGCTCGCCGACCCTGCGACTCTCGCCCAAGCCACGCGCAATGTGTCCGGCTATCCCGCTGCCTACAATTTTCAGCGTACTTCCCATGTGCATTTGGGCAGGATTCCGTATGTCGGCCGACCTTTGCACCGCTTGTTACATGCGACAGTACCGGGGTGGTCAAGCTCATGGGAAATTAGCCTTGTGCTCGAACGCAGCTCCTTGGCACTGCTCGTGTTCTCCGTTGTTCTATTACTCGCGGTTTTGTTCCTGCGGCTTGGGTTGCGCTGGTATGCAGCGGCACGGTTGAATCTCCGGCCGCCTCACCTTCATACGCGCTTCGCACGTGCCGGCATGGCTTTCTTTCGGGTGGCTCAATAGCTATGTGCGGAATCTGTGGCGTCATTGGCGTCGAATCTGGGGAAGTCAGCGAGCCCGCGGTGCGCCGAATGATGGCCGCCATGCGGCATCGCGGTCCAGACGATGTGGGCACGCTTATCGCGCAGCGCGCCGCCGTGGGCATGCGGCGTCTGAGCATTCTTGATCTCCCCGGCGGTGCCCAGCCCGTTTGGAACGAAAACGGCACGCTGGCCGTTGTTTTCAACGGCGAAATCTACAATTTCCGCGAGCTTCGCGTTGAGCTCGAGGCCGCCGGCCATCTTTTCCGGACGCGCTGTGATACCGAAGTGATCGTTCACGCATACGACGAATGGGGCGAGCGCTGCGCAAAAAAGCTGCGCGGCATGTTTGCCTTCGCCGCCATCGAAATGCCGCATGGGCCGGGCGGCGAAGCTGCACGCGTGTTTCTGGCACGGGATCCCTTGGGGATCAAGCCGCTTTACTACGCCGTTGTTGATGGCACGCTGCTTTTTGCCTCGGAACTGAGAGCCTTGCTTGCCACCGGCCGGATTCCCGCGCACATCAACGGAGCGCAACTTCCCGCTTATCTCCTCTTCGGCTCCGCCTGTGAGCCGGATACGCTGATCGAGGGCGTGCACTCGCTTCCGCCCGCTTGCTCGATGATGATCTCCGCTGATAGGCCAGTCACAAATTTGACCCCGGTCGTTTATTGGGATATCGAGCGTCAACCCGGCCCGAAAATGCAGCGCCGCGAGACCCGCGAAAAATTTGTACCGGTCTGTAAACGAGTGCGGTCGCTTTTGGAGGATGCGGTCTCGTCGCACTTGGTAGCGGATGTACCCGTAGGCGTGTTTCTGAGCAGCGGCATCGACTCGACGGCGCTCGCCGCGCTGGCGAGCCGCGTCCGCCCGGGCGTTCACACCTTCACGGTGGCCTTTGCCGATGGTCAATACAGCGAAGCGCGCATTGCGCGTCGCACCGCGCAGCGGCTCGGCACCGAGCACTTTGAACTGACGATTTCGGACGGCGAGATGGTCGCGCGTCTCGATGAAGCCGTCGCAGCATTCGATCAGCCCAGCATGGACGGCATCAATTCCTATTTTGTCTCCTGGGCTGCGCGCCAGGCTGGGTTGAAAGTAGCTCTTTCCGGCCTCGGTAGTGACGAACTGTTCGGCGGATATGCGACTTTTCAAAACACCGCCTCGATCGAACGTGTGGCTGCTCTCGCGCGGCTCCTTCCGGCCTCGATTCGCGGAACCGTCATTAGCGCGTTCGGAGCGTTCAACGGCTCGGGGCGCACGCTCGGCAAATTTGCAAAGGCCGCTGCCGCGTGGATCGATCCAAACGCGCTTCCCCATCCATACTTTTTCACGCGCCTGTTGTTTCCGCCGCAGGCCATCTTCCCACGGGAAGCCGCCCAACTGTGGCAATCGCAACCTTGCTCGCTCCGGCTTTCTGCCGCCGTGCGCCAGGCCAGATTGCTCGATCGTTTCACCGCCGTCTCCTGGCTCGAATTGCGCTCGTACATGCTGAACACGCTTCTCCGCGATACCGATGCGATGAGCATGTGCAATTCGCTCGAGGTGCGGGTCCCGTTTTTGGACACGCCGCTCGTGGAATACATTTTGTCATTGCCCCAGTCTGCTAAACTCGTCGGCTCCCGCCCGAAGGCGCTGCTCATTGAAGCGATGGGCAACCTGTTGCCAGGGGAAATCATCGATCAGCCAAAGCGCACTTTCACTTTTCCGTGGGAACGCTGGCTTCGCGGCGAACTCGGCAAGCGCGTGGCCGCCGGTTTGCAGGAATGGTCGCCTGCACTGGAGCCGCACGTGAGCCATACTTTCGCTGCCGCTGTATGGCAAAGCTTTTTACACGGCCGCACCACGTGGTCACGGCCATGGAGCCTTTACGTGCTGAACGAATGGGTGAAGCGCAACGTAAGCACGGCGGCACCCGCAAGCCAGGCGAACGCCAATCCGGTTGCGGCGCCGGTAGCATGAAATGCGACAAACCGCCGTGAACAGCGTCTTAACGTCATGATCGTTTTGGGGATCAACGCATATCACGCCAATGCCTCGGCTGCCGTCGTTGTGGACGGCCAGCTGATTGCCGCCGTCGAAGAGGAGCGGCTCAATCGCGTCAAATACGCTGCGGGCTTTCCCGCGCGCGCGATCCAGTTCTGCCTGGACGCGGCCGGCGCGAAGCTGCCAGACGTCGATCACGTTGCCATTCCGCGCGATCCGTGGGCGCGCCTCGGAACGAAACTGCGATTTGCCATCCGCATGCCACGTTTTGCCCTCGAACGCGTTCGCGTGCTGAAGAAATTTGCGGGAATTCACGACGAGCTTGCCGAAAAATTCGGCGTGGCGCCGGAAGCAATCCGCGCCCGTTTTCATCGCATCGAGCATCACACTGCGCATCTCGCCAGCGCCTTTTTTGTTTCGCCCTTTGATCGCGCCGCCGTGCTTTCCGCTGATGGACTCGGCGACTTCGCCAGCTCCATGTCCGCGTTGGGAGAAGGCCCGAGGATGCGAGTCCTCGGCCAAGTCGCCTTCCCGCATTCACTCGGGATGTATTACACCGCGCTCACCCAGTATCTCGGCTTTTGGAAATTCGGAGACGAATACAAGGTGATGGGGCTTGCTGCCTATGGTCAGCCGGAATTTCTCGATGAATTCCGCCGCATCGTGCGCGCCGATGCCCCGCTTTCGTTCAAGCTGGGCCTGGAATATTTCACGCACCAAAGCCAAGGCGCGGAAATGACCTGGCGCGACGCGACCCGCCCTCCCGAGCTCGGCCGGCTCTTTTCGCCGTATCTCGAAAAACGCCTCGGGCCCGCTCGCAAGCCCGGCGAACCGCTTACCGAGCGGCATCACAATATCGCCGCCACCATGCAGGCCGCGCTCGAAGAAGTCCTCGTACAGCATTGGGGCGCGCTGGCAAGAAAAACCGGCGAGAGGTCGCTCAGCCTCGCCGGGGGAGTCGCCTTCAATTGCCTGGCAAACGGCAAGATCTTGGATACGACCCCCTTCGAGAATGTTTATGTCCAGCCCGCCGCTGGCGATGCCGGACTTTCTGTCGGAGCCGCTTTTGCCGTAGAGCATCAGATCCTCGGCAAGCCCCGTCGCTTTGTCATGGACCATGCGTATTGGGGGCCGCGGTTCTCGCAAGCCGAGATTCGCGCCGTCGTCGATACCGCGGTTGCTGATGACGTGGAAATCCGCGAACTGCCCGAAGAAGAGCTTGTGCGATCCACGGCGCGACATATCGCAGGCGGCAAAATCGTCGGATGGTTCCAGGGAGCGGCCGAATGGGGACCGCGCGCGCTCGGCAACCGCAGCATCCTGGCCGATCCTCGCCGCCCGGAAATGAAAGATGTTTTGAACCGCCGCATCAAGCACCGCGAAATGTTTCGTCCATTTGCGCCATCGATCGTCGAAGAAGCCACCGCCGAATTTTTCGAGCGGAGCAATCCATCGCCGTTCATGACTTTCGCCTATTCCGTGCGCCCCGAAAAACGCGGCGTCATTCCCGCGCCGACGCACGTGGATGGCACCGCGCGCCTGCAAACTGTCAGTCGCTCGGCGAATCCACTGTACTGGAAGCTTTTGCGCGCTCTCGGCGATTTGACCGGTGTTCCCGTGGCGCTCAATACCTCGTTCAACGACAACGAGCCGATCGTCTGCCGCCCGGAAGAAGCGCTTGAATGTTTCCGGCGCACGCGCATGGACGTGTTGGTGCTGGGCAATTTCGTTCTGGAGCGGAAGCAGTCTGCGGAACGCGAGCTTTCGGGCACGCGCGTGGCCGGCGCGGATAGCTGACTGGCATGCATATCCTGCTCTTCAACGAATACTACCCGCCGGATACTTCCGCCACCGCGAAAATGGCCGAGCAGGTCGCCGAGGCCCTGGCTCAAAAGCACCGTGTCACCGTTTTGGCTGGCCGGCCATCTTATGATCCGACCGAGTTTTATTCCTGGCGATTGCTGCGCCGCGATGTTCATAACGGCGTAACAATCGAGCGTGTGGGATCGACGGCGTACGCGCGCCATCGCATGCGCCGGCGGATGTCCAATTACTTGACTTATCTCGCGCTGGCCGTTCCGCGAGCGCTGGCGATCCGCGCGGACGTGATTTTGGCGATGACCGATCCTCCGATTGCGGGAATCGCCGCGGCTGCTGTGGCGCGCATCGCCGGCAGGCCGTTCGTATATAACATTCGCGACCTGTATCCGGAGATGGCGTTGGGCGGGGATATAGTTCAACCTTCGAAATGGATTGGCCGCTGGGAATCGCTGCACCGGCGGGCGCTCAAAAACGCCGCGCGCGTGATCGTCCTCGGCGACGATATGCGCGAACGCATTTTGGCCAAAGGCGTGGCGCCGGACCGCGTAGCCGTGGTTCGGGATGGAGCGTTGTTGCCCGCTTCTTCGCCCGACCCAAGCGATCCTGAAGCGCAGCGCGCCGTCTGCGAGATTCGCGGCAACTTTTCGTTCGTCGCCCTGCACGCCGGCAACCTGGGCTTCTACGGAGCCTGGAGCACTTTGATCGAAGCCGCCAAGATTTTGCGCAACGAAAACATCGGGTTTGTGTTCGTAGGAGATGGCGCGCAGAAGCGCAAGCTGCAGGAATCCGCGAGGGATCTTCCGAACGTGCGGTTTTTGCCGTTCCGCCCGGCCGCGCAGATTCCGCTGGTGATGATGGCCGGCGACGTTCATGTGATCACCATCCGCCGCGGCCTGGAAGGCGTGGTGGTGCCGAGCAAGTTGTATTCGACGCTGGCCGCCGGCCGTCCGGTTCTCGTTGTTGCCGCGGCGACCAGCGATGCGGCGCGCATTGCCGTCGAGTCCGCATGCGGTCTTGCTGCCGATCCAGACGACGCCGATGCCGTGGCAGCTGCGATTCTCCGCATGCGCGACGATCCTGCGGGCATTGCCGAAATGTGCGCACGCGCCCAAAGAGTCGCTGCCAAATATGCTAGAGTGACTGAGCTTGGGCGTTTCACCGAAATTCTGGAGCAGGCTGTGCAATCTCCGATGGGAGGCGAACCATCTGGAATAACCGGAAAGTCCTTGTAACCGGCGGTGCGTCGTTTATCGGATCCCACTTGGTGGATGCGCTGGTTGCTCGCGGCGCGCGCGTCTCCGTGGTCGATGATCTGAGCAGTGGAAAACTCAGCAACATCGAGGGCCACATTCAAAACGGGCGCGTCAGCTTTACCGAGGCGGACCTGCGCGAGCCCGGCGTCACGCGCACGGCCATGAAGGGCATCCAGACTGTTTTTCATTTGGCTGCCGATCATGGCGGACGCGGCTACGTGGATTTGCATCAAGCCGGCCCTGCTTCCAATCTTTTCCTCGACGGCGTGGTTTTCTGGGAAGCCGTCAAGGCCGGCGTCGAAAAAATCTGCTACGCGTCTTCCGGATGTGTGTATCCGAACTATATGCAGAGCGACGTGAAGAAGGAGCTCTACCTGCGCGAAGAGGACGTCAAACCCCCGCACGATGCCGACAACATGTACGGCTGGGCCAAGCTGATGGCCGAAATGACCCTCCAGGCGTACCACCGCGAATTCGGCATCGGCACCGCCTCCTGCCGCTACTTCACCGTGTACGGCCCACGCGGCGTGGAAAACCACGCCGTGATCGCCATGATCGCCCGCGCCTTCGTGGGACAGGATCCCTTCGACGTGTGGGGCGATGGCCAGCAGATTCGCAACTGGACCCACGTGGACGACATCGTGAGCGGCACCATTCTCGCGGCCGAAAAGATCAACGACGGCACCGCGGTTAATTTGGGCACCATGGAGCGCGTGCGCGTGATCGACGCGGCCCGACTGGTGCTTGAATACTCCGGACACAAGGCGGAAATCCGCCTGCGTCCCGAAATGCCCACGGGCCCGCTGAATCGCGTGGCCGACAATCACCTGGCGAAGAAGCTGCTCGGCTGGGAGCCAAAAATTCCTTTTCGCGTGGGGCTGAAACAAACGATGGACTGGTATTTCGCGGACCGAAAAAAAGATCAAGTCCGCGGAACGCTGGAAAGCATGCTGACGGCGCGCTGAGCCACGCGCGCGGATGGTTCTGGCTCGACGAAGATGAACGCTCATTCTGAATGGTTTGCGTTTGCCATCGCGCTGTTCGCGTCGTTCGCGGTCACCGTTCCGGTGCGCAAACTGGCGCTGCGAACCGGCATGGTGGACCGTCCGGGGCCGCGCAAACTGCACGCCAAACCGATGCCTCTGCTCGGCGGCATGGCCATTTACGCCGGTTTTGTCGTCGCCGTTTTGCTCTCGCTCCACAACATTCCCGAAGAACAAATTATCGGCATTCTCGCCGGCGCGACGCTGGTGCTGCTCGTCGGATTGCTCGATGACGGCGGCCTGCTGCATCACCAGGTAAAGCTTTTCATCGGTATGCCCGTCGCCGCGGTCCTGCTGCTGGTGTCCGGGATTCGCGCGGATTTTTTTGCCAATTTCGTTCCGGAGCAGATCGGCGCGGCGCTGGACGTTTGCTTCACCATCGTGTGGGTCGTTGGGATCACGGCCGCATTCAGCATTCTCGACCACATGGACGGCCTCTGCGCAGGCATCGCCGCGGTGGCCGCCGGGTTTTTCACGATTGCCGCGACCATGGCCGGGCAGACGATGGTGCGCACGCTTGCCGCCGCTGTTCTCGGCGCGGCGCTCGGATTTTTGCGCTGGAATTTCAATCCCGCCAAAATCTTCATGGGAGACGGCGGCGCGATGCTGCTCGGCTTTCTGATGGCCACGCTGGGGCTCAAATTGCGCCCCGCCGACGCGCATTTCCCGCTGACGTGGCTGGCGGTCGCGCTGATCCTCGGCGTTCCGATTTTTGATACCACGCTGATCACCATCTCGCGTTCGCGGCGCGGCCTGGTGCCGTTCACGTCGCCGGGCAAGGATCACACCGCCCACCGCCTTTCGAATCTCGGCCTGGGCCACCGCGGCGCGGTGGTTGCGCTGTACGGATTCGCGCTATGCTCCGGCACGCTTGCGCTGCTCGTCTCATACATCGGGGCGGCGCTGGCATATGCCTTGACCGTGGCGCTGATTGGCTGCGTTTTCGTCGCTATCCTGCGCCTCGAATCGGTCCCCTTCGAACATCAGGCCAAGCTGCACAAACCTTCACTGGCTCCATAAGCGCCCGCAGTGCCCTCGCCTGCCCAGTCCGCCGCCTTTCACTCGAGAATTCACGTAGATTGGACGCGACGGGACGTTCCGCCCTTGAGAATGTAAGTTACTGATTTGTAAGTGACTTGGCGGCGCACAAGGTCGATTGAGTGTTCCGCCCCTTAACTCCCACCCTGGCACATGAGATCGGCGCGCCGGGGCGCCGGAGTATTCGGGGTTAGAGGCGGGCATCTGGAGATTAGAAGCGACAGCGCGGCGAAGATTAGCTTGCCATGCAAATTGCTCCCTCCGGCCGCGACGGCCCGTCGAACCGCCGAATCTTTCGCCAACCCACATGGCCACAGATCGTTCATAGCAAATCTAGAAAAAAATGGCTCTGTTGACATCCTCACTACACCAATGAAAATTGGAGATATCCGACCGTTCGAAACTGTTGTTTGCTATCGAGGCAGGAGGTGCGATGGCCGAAGTCGGACTCCTGCCCTTCGCTCGGATCGCCCTGCAAGTCTCCCAAGCGGTGCTTCCGCGCTACCGCAGCCGTTTCAGCAAACACC